>Ga0209382_10000005_pt1 | contig 310790 bp, 259 predicted proteins | sample SoiMetdeltSBSDD5_FD_187599 | JGI IMG/M metagenome (GOLD analysis project Ga0209382, IMG submission 187599) | Bulk soil microbial communities from a Populus tree surrounding site in Tennessee, USA - Soil MetaG P. deltoides SBSDD5 (SPAdes) (version 2) | ecosystem: Environmental > Terrestrial >...
AAAATCGGTATCAAAGTATTCAGCGTACGGGGTACCGTTCACATTAAAAATGCCATTTCCACGGGAAACATAGACCCGTGCAACTGCCTTTTTTCGTCGTCCAACACCGTGGTACTTCAAAATTGGGCCAGTTTCTGATTTTACCTTTGGCGTTTTAGATTTTGTGCCTTTTTTCACTGCTGTCTTTTCCATAATTTTCTTAGATTCCTATAGTATATTGACTATAACCTATGCTTTCATTCTAAAAAACTGGCAAATAAAGTCAACATTATAACCGGAAGATATTGAGAAGTCCTTGATTTTCGATAAACTATGCATATCTGGCTGCATGTGATCGATAGAGATTGTTTTGAAGGACCCAAGATGAATTATGATTTTAAGACGATAGAAAAAAAATGGCAGGAGCGATGGAAAAAGCAATCGCCGCTTAAGCTTAAAATACCAACGCAAGATAAATTTTATTGTGTTCCAATGTTTCCGTACCCTTCCGGCTCTGGGCTTCATGTTGGACACTGGAGAAGTTATGTGTTATCTGATATTTACGCACGAATGAAATGGCTGCAAGGGCATGACGTCTTACAGCCAATGGGTTGGGATGCGTTTGGCCTTCCGGCCGAAAATGATGCAATTAAAAAAGGAATCCATCCGCGCATCAGCACAGAAAAAAATATCGCGAATTTTAAAAAACAACTTGAGCAACTCGGTGCTTTGTACGATTGGGATCGCGAGCTCAATACGACCGATCCTGAATATTACAAATGGACACAGTGGATTTTTTTAAAATTATATAATGCTGGACTTGCCTATGAAACACATGCACCAATTAACTGGTGTCCGTCATGCCTGACTGGTCTTGCAAATGAGGAAGTGGTCGGCGGTGCTTGTGAACGATGCGGAACGGTTGTTCAAGAGAAAAAAATTCGACAATGGGTTTTAAAAATTACTGATTACGCAGAACGATTGCTCAATGATTTAGATACGCTCAATTGGCCTGAAAAGGTAAAGTTGATGCAAAAAAACTGGATAGGAAAAAGCGAGGGATTAATTTTTTATAATCCTGTCAAAAATTCCGATTTAGTGCTTGAAACATTTTCGGCTCATTTTGAGGCCTTTACCGCAGATACATTCCTTGTTATTGCACCGGAACACCCAATATTACAAACATTGCTTAAAAATAATCCTCGAAAAAAACAAATTCTTGAGTTTTGTGATTACCTTATTGAAAAAAGAAAGCATCATGAGGGTGCACTTATCGAGGGGATATTTACTGGTGAATATGCCGTTGATTTGGAAAGTAAGGGCGATATGCCGATTTGGATCGCGGGGTTTGCAATTGCAGATTATGGCACCGGTATGATACGATGCTCGGCGCATGATGAACGTGATTTTGCGTTTGCAAAAAAATATAACATTCCTTTAAAAGTAACGTTGATTCCTGAGGATCGGGATGAACAATTAAAGGTTAATCAATTTGCCTATTGCTACAGTGACAAGGATGGTATTCTTACAGAACCATCTCTCTTTGCTCACAAAAAAGCCTCCTCTGTTCGGCAAGATATTATTCGATATTGTGTTGAAAATAAGCTTGCACGTATTCATGTGTCATATAAGTTACGTGATTGGATTTTTTCTCGTCAACGATATTGGGGAGAACCAATTCCATTGATTCATTGTCAAACCTGTGGTGTTGTTCCCGTCCCGGAAGATCAATTGCCGGTAATTCTTCCTGATGTTGAGCGATATCAACCAAGCGGAACGGGAGAATCACCGCTTGCAACTATACCAGAATGGGTAAATACGACCTGCCCACATTGCAAAGGATCTGCAAAACGAGAAACAAATACCATGCCACAATGGGCCGGATCATGCTGGTATTTTTTACGTTATCCAAATCCTCACAACACAAAAGCAGCGTGGACACAAGAAGATATGCAGTATTGGCTTCCGGTTGATTTATACGTTGGTGGAATTGAACATGCAATTTTGCATCTTTTGTACGCGCGATTTTGGATTAAAGTATTGTTCGACCAAAAATTGCTCCCATTTAATGAGCCATTTACGCAATTGTTTAACCAAGGTATGGTTTTAAAATTATCGGAAAAAACCGGTCTTATTGAAAAAATGTCCAAATCCAAAGGAAATGTTGTCAATCCAGATGAAATCGTTGATCGATACGGATCCGATGTATTGCGTATGTACATACTTTTCATGGGTCCGCCGGAACTTGATTCTCAATGGCAGGATAGCGGCATTGAGGGCATTGCTCGTTTTATGCGTCGGCTTTATGCGTATCTCACAAATCAGCAGACAATACTTTCTGATGGCGAGCTCGAAAATGAACAGGCATTACGTTATTTGAATCAATTGATATATCACGTTACTGAGCGAATGGAACAGTTTAAACCAAACACCGCACTTGCTGCATTCATGGAATTTTTGAATCATGTTGAGCGTGATGAAGTTCGATACACAAAGCATTCAATTGAGAAAATCCTTGGGTTGCTTTTTGTATTTGCGCCACATGGAGCAAGCGAATTAGCAGAATGTGTACTACAAAAAGATATTTCACAATGTGTATATCCATCGGTGGATAAAAATTACTTGCAAAGTGATGACGTAGTTGTTGTTGTGCAAGTCAATGGTAAATTGCGTGATTCGATGCAAACAAGCAAAACCGTTTCTATGGACGTGATTACTGCGCAAGCCAAAGAGCGTGTCGGTAAATGGTTAGAAGGAAAACGGATTATTAAAATCGTTTCCGTTGATCATAAATTAGTTAATTTTGTGGTGCAATAATAAAAGCGGGCGGTCAAAACCGTCCGCTTCTTTTTTTTACTATTTCAGTTGTGTTATTATTTCAAACAGAAAGATAATTTGAATATTGTATAAATCGAACGTCACTATGAAGAAAAAAATACAATTGTTACTGCGCGACCTTCTGTTTCTCGCGCTTTTTTTCGTTCTTGTCGGCGTTCTTGTTCGACGTCTTTCTCGTTTTATCAGCGTTCACAAACAATCGATTATTCACGAACTGGACGATATATTACTTCATCAACTTGAAAAAACAAAGGATCATTGCATCAGAACTATGAACACAATGAAAAATGTACTAACACAAGAAGAAAAAAGTCATATCGAAACGTATAGTAAAAGGATCGAAGAACTTGAAGAGCAATACAAAAAAAACTCCCATGGACTTATGCTGCTTGGGCCACTCGGTACTATTTCAATTATCCTCAAAGAACGAAGGATCAAGGCTGATTTGCTTACTATTATTATCGACCTCAACGACATACTTTCACGATATTCAAAACAGCAACCTAAAAAGGGGTTAATCACATCAATCGAAGACGGCATTTCAATGAATCAGCAGCTTTTATTTAATTTATAATTAAAATGTTTCAATTGTGAATTAATAATGCTTATAATTGAGATATGCAGTTATTTTTATAACTATAAAGGATTTCTTTTATGCAATTTTCATCAAAAATTCGTATTTTTTCGATTTTTCTGTTTCTTTTTTCGGGAATTCAAACAATACACGCTTCGGAAAATGGAGACGGCGAGCAGATTATACTGCTGCAGGAAGGGCCTGAAACCCTTGAAAGTTTTACCCAACGCATTAAAGAAGAATTGGGAGATGATGAGGATTTAAAAAAAAATTTAGATTCATTGATTGAGGCTATAACTCCTGCAATCAACGAACTGAATTATGAAGGCGTCTCTTTAAGCAACTCCCTTTTAAATAACAAATATAAATTGGGCGCTTATTTTGAAGAGGTTGTAAAAAATGCAATAAAGTATAAATATGAATTTGAGCATGAATATGAATATGAATATATTGCACCGTATAAAAATATTTTGCCATTTATCGATCCGGTTGACAAAAAATTTAATGATAAATTAATTTTTCCTTACGAAATAAGTAACCCAGAAGCATCTCATTTGATTTTTGACGAATTTTTTAAAATTTTCTTTTTTCGATCAAAATATCCAGACGACAAAAATTCCGTACCCTACCATGTATTAAAACATTTCCTTGCGAATCTTGCGATTTTTGCATTTGACGATAAAAAAACCATGCAGGATATGACTGATTCGATTCGCATATTACATGAACAAAAATATAAAGATAAAGATCAACAAAAGACAAATAAGATATTTGAAGCCTTTATTGACGGCGCGGTCCGCTTGTATGCATACCGAATCAAAGGACGAACTGATTTATTAAACAAAGCTTCAAGGACACAAAAGATGTGGATGCAAACTAAAGCGTTTTTTAAGACTCCCATTTCTGATAACACGATTGTATTTTTAGCGCAGCAATGGAGTAATGTTGACCTTAAGGCATGCGAACAATACCTTAATACCGAGCTACCTCAGTCATTGAAAGCATATGACCTCGAAGATCAACAGGCAAAAAAAACAAGCGAAAATATTAAGATAAAAGCAATCGGGACGCTGTGGCAAAAGCATAAATATAAAATACTTGCTGGCATTGGTGTCGGGATATTAGTAGCTAGTGGTATCGTTGCGTTAAAACTTGACCAAAAAGCGCGGGAAGAATTAAAAAAAGCGCGAGAAGAGCTACAAAAGGTTATGTGGCGGGAAGAATTAAAGAGGCAGCATCAGGAACAATGGAAAGAACAATTGAAAGAACAGATGCGCAGCGACTTTGAAGAACAGATGCGCAGAGGTCGAGAAGAGCATTGGAAAAGAGTATTTGAAGAACAATTGAAAGAACATTGGAAGAAGCAATGATGGAATTTCTTTTTGTTTCTATTTCACTGCTCTTGAAAACCACGCGACATATTCTCGATTGCCATCGGTTCCTTGAATAACTGATTCGCAAAATCCGTAACAAATAAATCCGGCATTTACGATACCATCGACAACCTGCTTTGCAATACGTTCTCGAATTTCGTCATTCCGTACAATACCGCCGGCACCAACTTCATGCTTTGCCGCTTCAAATTGTGGCTTGATTAATGTAACAAGCAAACCATTCGGTTTTAACACTGATTTCACTGCATCAAGTACTTTAAGAATTGAGATAAACGAAAGATCGAGCGTCACCAAATCAACCAATTCTCCGATAGTATCTTTGGTAATATGTCGAAGATTTGTTCTTTCATGCAAAATAACGCGTGAATCACTACGAACTTTGTTCACTGTTTGGCCATAGCCAACATCAACTCCATGAATTCGCGCAATACCGCGCTGTAGCATGCAATCCGAAAATCCGCCGGTCGAAACTCCCGCATCAAGCACCGTGAGCCCTTTAACATCAATACCAAATGTATCAAGTGCATATTCCAGCTTGTAACCAGCACGACTCACATATTTTTGCTCGGTTTTCAACAGCACAACCTTGTCAGATTCAGAGATTTGTGTTCCCGATTTTGTTTGCACCACATCGTTGATCTGCACGTTTCCCTGCAAGATAAAACTTTGAATCTGTTGTCTACTCAATTGTGGATACGATTCCTGAAGTACAAGATCAAGCCGTTTTTTTTGTTTCATCAGATTTTTGCTGTAATATTGATACTATCGATTGCGTAAATGATGTCATAGTGTATAAATTTTCTTTGGCAAAGAGTGGTTCGTTTTCCATGATTGTAGAAACGGGAATAGCAATTATTGCTCGAAAACCCCCTTGTTGATGTGTCGTTTTTACCTGAAACGCTATGTTGTCTTGTGCTATATTATCTTTAATTACTTGACGATATTCTTGGAGTGTAGCTACCCTCTCGCCATTAATCGATTCAATAATTGCCGCATAAAGACAAACGTCCGAACGGTATATCGGTGCATTTGAAAAGACCTTCGTAATTATTAACACCTTTTTACCACGATATTTTTCTGATGTCGCATACTTTGCTATTCCCAGCGCATGATCTCTAAAATAATCAACAAGATCTAAAGACAACTCCATAACCACAAGGCCACCAAAAATTTCATAATCAATTTTTTCATACCCTTGGTAAAATCTACGAACACCCTCAGATTTTTTTGTGCGATCTACAATGATATCAAAGGAAATCTCACGTCCCAATCTATACACAACGAAACGAACAGTTTTGCCTTGGGATATACTTCGAACATATTCAGTGGCGCCTATTCGATTTTGAAGCCACGGAACAAAAATAGTACCACTGCTATCTACATAATATTGATCAAGCATATAAAGCATGTCCCCATTTCTAATTCCTGCTTCAAACAGAATACTTGTCTCAGCCAACTGAACAAAAAAACACCCCTCTGAGAACGGATTTTTATAGTAGGATGTTACAGCCTCATTTCCCGAAACAGTATGATAACCAAAAAAAGGATCATACAGTATCGGATGCAAAAACATATCATCCAAAACACAGCGCACATAATTTATCGGAATGGCATATGTCATATTATCAACATTATCACTATTCCCCTTATAATAAATACCGACAACCTCACCCGCTTGGTTTAATACCGGTCCTCCTGAGTTCCCAGGATTAGCTCCCACACTAGTCACTAAATTATCATACCAAAAACCACGAATGTCACCTTTAATGCTTTTTAAACCGGGGTACCCGGCAGGATATCCATATAATGTAATATCATCACCAAGGGCAACTTTGTCAGAATCCCCAAATACGATGTAAGGCATAAAACCAAGCTCATCCTTAATAGAACAAACATCATCCGATGATAATTCAAGCAAGGCTACATCCAAGTCCGGATAAATGCCTTTAACCCGCACATCATATTCTTTTTGTCCAAAACAAGGAATACACACGGTTACAACTTTCGCATACCGAACAACGTGGTAATTTGTCAAAATACACCCACGTTCATCAAATAAAAAACCAGAACCGGATCCACGCCCCTGGCTTGATATTTTATACGGCTCTGCGGCATCAATCTCAGCACCATACACGTTGACTTGCACAACAGAATTAACGATAACATCCCTTGATTGATGAAACTTTTCGGTCTTTTTGCTTCCAAACCAGGGAATAGTGTGAATCGATTGTATAAAACAAAAAAGTAAAATCAGTATTTTTTTCATAGCAGGTTTCCTCAAAAGTAAGATCAAGCCGTTTTTTTTGTTTCATCAGATTTTTGCTGTAATATTGATACGATCGATTGTGTAAAAGGGGTCATAACATAGAAATTTTCTTTGGCAATTTTCGGCTCATTATCTGAAATTGTATCAACCGGTAAGACAAAAATCGACCGAAATCCTGCCGCCTTACGAGTATGTTTCAAATCAAAAACTATGTATTTGCTTTCAATATTATCTTTAATAGCTTGTCGATATTCTTCAAGTGTCGTTACACGCCTTCCATTTATTGATTCAATAATCGCTGCATAATCAATATTATGACTCCTGCACGCGGGTGCTGTCGAAAAAAGTTCTGTAACAATTAACAAATTTTTACCTTGATGCCTTGATGCAATATATTTATCTATTCCGGAAAACTTATTGTTTTTAAAATGCTCTGCAATATTAACTGATAATTCCATTACTACAAAGCCACCAAAAATTTCATAATCAATCGTTTCGAATCCTTGGTACGTACGATGAATTCCCTTTGGTTTTTTTGTACGATCTATACATATGTGAAAGGATAATTCTTGACCCGATCTGTACACAGTAACTTCTATCGATTGACCTTGCGGTATCTCGCTTATGTATTCAAAAATAGTAATTGCATTTGGTCGCCAAGGAACACGAACGCGACCGCGCTCATCAACTATATAAGAATCAACTTTATAAATCATGTCATTTTTACGGATTCCGGCCTGAAATACGATACCAGTATCACACAGTTCCGCAACATAACAACTTCCTGGCAACGGATTTGCATAATATTCAGTTAGGGACGCATCTCCCTTGATCATTCTAACACCAAGAAACGGATCATAAAGGATACGATGAGAAAACATGTCCTCAAGTACACAACGTACCGCATTTATCGGTATGGCATATGCCATATTCTCTATCTTCTCTTCACCTCTAAAATGTATCCCGATTACTTTACCATTGCAATCAATCACCGGTCCGCCGGAATTTCCTGGATTATTACCAGCACTTGTCACTAAAGAACCATTTTCAAAGCCACGTATATCGGCTTTCATGCTCTTTAGATCGAAACAATTCGGGTAGCCACATACGATAACATCATCACCAATGGAAATAATATTTGAATCTCCAAGTGCAAGATAGGGTAAAAACCCGGTTTGGTCCTTAACCCATTCAACATCCTCAGGTAACATTTCAAGAATCGCAAGATCCAGATCTGGATAAACACTTTTAATAGTAACTAAAAATTCTTTTTGGCTAAAACAAGGCATCCGAATCTCGACAACCATTGCATCAGAAATAACATGATAATTCGTTAGAATATAACCCCGGTCATTAAAGAAAAACCCAGATCCTGCTTTACTGCTTTGCTTTAATATTTTGTACGGCTCAGTAGTACTGGCAATCGCACAATTTACAATGATCTTCACAACAGCGTCGGCTGAAAACTTGCGATCTTCACAAAAAACAGTATTAAAAAAGACAGCAAATAACAAAACTAAAAATAATGTACGTTTCATAAAAATCCCCCAACGCATTATGGAAATAATCATAAAATAATTTCCATACGTTGGCAAATAATATTTCAATGCGACATTAATTAATATTATTCGGTTCTGATGCATCAATAATCGCTTGTGCCAACGCCGTCAAATTATAATGATTCTCACGTGCTAAACGTTTTTCCTGGAGTGCTACTTCGCGCATTGGCAATACCACAAGGAGATTTTCAGAAATCCGAGTGACATTGTCAATAAACGTAAATCGTAAAAACCGTTCATTTGCCGCATTCAAAAGCAGCTCTCGATATTCACGCAATGTTTTTACGTGAGTGCCATTAACCGTTTTTATTGCATTACCGATCGATACAACCCGAAGACGATTAACAAAAGAGGTGGAAAACACGTGCGTTACAATCAATACCTTGTCATTTCTTTTTTGAAGATCTGCATATGACACAAGACCCGGTGCATATTCAGCAAGATGTCGAATGTGATTCATTGTCAGTTCCATAACAACAAGTCCCCCAAAAATTTCATAATCGATCTCTTCATATTCCGGATATACTGTCTTGATCGCGTATGGCTCAGTAAAATCAAAATAAACGTCAAACTCCTTACGTTCACCATTGCGATACGCAACAATATGAATAATGTCACCTGTTGCAAGACGAGACACATAATGAGGAATGGACACTTTATCTTCACTCCACGGGACGGTCATTTCACCAAACATATCAACCAGTTGATGATCAAACTCATACACCATATCACCGCCGCGTAATCCCGCTTTATGCACAAGACCATCTTCAAACACTTCTAAAACATAATATCCACCCGGAACTGGATTACCTAAATATTCCGTCATTGGGGCACTTCCATGGGAAAAGACAGCCCCCAAAAAACCTTTGGGTAAAATTTTAATTTCATACATATCTTTTAAAATGCGCGCAATTTCATTGATTGGTATTGCATACCCAATATTATTTGCATCAGCAATGATTGCTGAATTAATACCAACAACTTCACCCCGCATATTCAACAGCGGACCTCCAGAATTTCCCGGATTTAACGCTGCATCGGTCTGAATAAAACCACCTTCACGACCACTTACAATACCAATAGTACTTTTCAGCGCATGTTGTCCCATAGGATATCCAAGCGCTAAAACTTCATGCGATCGACACACAAGATCAGAGTCACCAAGAAATAGATATGGTATTGCACCAAGTTCACTTTTAATAAGCTGCCGACCTTCCTCAGTCAACCGTAAAATTGCAACATCTCGATCTGGGCACATTCCAACAACTTCAACATCAAAAATGTGTTTGCCAAAATGAGGAATCTGAATCCACACGGCACGTGCCTGAATAATAACGTGTGCATTTGTTATAATATCGCCATCTTCGTTGAAAAAAAATCCAGAACCAAAGTTTTGTCGCTGCTCAAGAATTCTATATGGTTGCAAAATATCCGTAATCGTACTCTGCACAATTACTTGCACCACGGTATCTTGAATACGTTCCTGGATTGCGCGCCACAAAACACTACTTGATGAAGATTCAACGACAGAGTTTGTTACCGCTGGTGATGACATTTGGTGATACAATGCTTGCTGTTCTTGCTGAATTGCATTCATGCGCTGTTGCAAAGAATCTTGCTTATTATACAACGCATTAAATATCAACCAAAGTCCAACAAGGCCACCAATTGCACTGATGGAAAACATCAGTTTTTTTCGTGTTACAATAAAAACTTTATCCATTATAATTCTCTTTTCATTCAGTCACTTGATAAAAACGTAGAACATTTGAAAAAAATTTGCAATTCTGTCATCGGTATAATGATAAATAAAAATCACATCGAACGTGTCTCGTAAAAATTTCAATTGTATTTTATTCAGTTATGATTACCATAGAATAAGACGTATATCACGATACAGGACATATTGCATGTTTTATTACAAAAGAGCGTTGTATGGAATCACTACTTTATTGTTTTTGATAATGACACATGCGACACCGAACACAAAACTTGATCTAAAAATCAAAAACAATCTCTTACTGGAGGAAAAAATCACACGTCAGGCAATTCGATTTAAAAAGGAAATGAAGTTTTTCAAAACTGCTTTTTTTGGTTTGTGCGCTATCGCCGTATTGAGCAATGGTTATCAAATCTTTCAATTTGCTCGATCGTTTTTTGAACCAAATCAACCAATTCACCAATCACTCTTTTTTTCAGCAATTAAAGGTATATTTCATTTATCCTATTCGGCAGTAGTCACTTATATCATACAAAAGGGCATCCAATATGGAATCAGTTATTACTTCCATAACCATCCAATCTTTTGGCTTCTTTCCCGACGCGTTCACATACAGGACCATTTTGATTCATTGCTTTGTAAAATAGCCAATGAACAAAAAAAGTCGCCTTTGTGTCGATCAGCGCATAGTAATGTAAAAAATTACCTGCTTTTATTCACCAAAATTATTTTCAAGGACAGTCAAAAAATATGTGCCTTTATGCGGTACAGAGCTTTCTTATTACCGTCATACAAGCAGCCAACTGCTCTTTTAATTCAGCAAAACATTCTTTTGTTTGTCCAAGAATGGGTCTGGCACATGGAAACATGTATAGAACAGGAATTATCAAGTTTTGACGATTTATACCAAGAAACATTGCAATTCAAAAAACAATTTTTTGAACAGATTAATTTGTTCGTAAAAATTGATGATGAGAAAGAATTTCTCCATAATATCATCACAATACTTCAATCACCAGTGCAGTAGGCTATGGAAGAAAAAACACCGCTCATGCAGCAATATGCTGACATAAAAAAGCAACATCAAGATACACTACTCTTTTTTCAAGTCGGTGATTTTTATGAATTGTTTTACGATGATGCAATCACGACATCGCGCGCTCTTGGGATCACACTGACAAGTCGAGGAAAATCAAAAAACGGCATGTCCATCCCATTATGTGGTGTCCCGGTTCACACAATAGAATTTTATTTAAAAAAACTCCTTGATCAAGGCTTCAAGATTGCATTGTGTGACCAACTTGGCGAAGCACAACCGGGAATCGTCATTCAGCGCGCGGTTGTGTGTGTTTTTACACCGGGAACATTGATAGATGCATCGCTACTGCGGGAGAAAAATCCCTCGTATCTGCTCAGCATTACTGAAATAAACGGGACACTCGGTTTTGTTACGGTTGAACTGCTCACCGCCACCATACAGTGTACCTCTTTTTTGCAAACAAACACGCGACTTCTAAAAGCAGAACTCGCACGATTTTCTCCTGATGAAATTATCATCCCAAACGTCCTTCTTGAAAAAATTGCATTTTTGAAGGAGCAAAAATTTTTTGTATCTCCATATACACATGACACCACAGATATGCCTGAATGGTTGCAACAAAGAAAAATCGTTTGTCCCGACCATTGTCTTCAAGAACCGGCCACATATCAGGCACTGGAACAACTTTACTCATATTTGAAATACACAAACCCCAAAAGCTTATGCCAATCGTATACGATCTCCCACTATATTCCGGAAGAATATCTTGTTATAGATGCAACAACACAATCTAATCTCGGCCTTTTTGCCTTATCCCAAGAAAAAAAACATTCACTATTTGATGTGCTTGATAATTGTGTAACCCCCATGGGTTCTCGACTGCTCAAAAAATGGTTACTTTCTCCGTTAAAACAGCAACATGCTATCGAGCGAAGATTACGCATTGTACAGTATTTTTTTCAAAATTACAGTACACTACTTGGTATTCGAAAACTTTTCGGACACATTGGAGATTTTGAACGGGTCGTTGGACGCATCGCGCTCGATAGATCCGGTGTTTCCGATTATCGATCTGTTGCTCACGTTCTTTCACATATCACACTATTTCTCGATTACATCACTGCGTTATGTCAACGAGAATTAATTATCCCAATCACACGGCTTGAACAATGCCAGAATTTGCAAAAATTGCGCGAATTGCTTGATATATCTCTCCATGATGATCACACCACCGGCTACATAATCAAAGAGGGGTATAATCAGGAACTTGATGAATTACGGCAGTTTGCGCACAACATGCGAAAAAAAATTATTGAACTTGAACAACACGAACAACAAAAAACTGGAATTGCAACGCTCAAAATACGACATAGCCAACTTCACGGATACTATATAGAAGTAACACAATCCCATGTACACAAAATTCCGCATACATACAAACGTCTTCAATCCCTTTCAGGAAGGGAGCGATACATCAACCAAGAACTACAAGAACTTGCAGAACGGGTGGGATATGCGACCAAAAATCTTTCTATGATCGAACAAGCCATTTTTACACGAATACAACAAGAAACTGCTATGTACCTCCCCCTGTTACGACAACTCTCATTTTTGTTTTCATATTTTGATGTTATAACAAATTATGCGCATACTGCCCACGAACACTCATATGTCATGCCACAACTGAATGAAGAAGGAATTATTTCTATAACAGCCGGTCGGCACCCTGTTATAGAACGCATTGCAACACATGCCTTTGTTCCTAATAATGTCAATCTTGATAATGAACAGTTTTGCATTGTGTTGACCGGTCCAAACATGGGAGGTAAATCAACATATTTGCGACAAATTGCGCTGATCTGTTTAATGGCACACACAGGATCATTTGTCCCTGCAACATGTGCCAACATCATGATTCTGGATAGAATATTCACACGAATCGGCGCTGGTGATAACCTCCCTGAGGGTAAAAGCACCTTTTTGGTCGAAATGGAAGAGGTAGCAACTATTTGTCAGTATGCTACCCCGAAAAGTCTCGTCATCCTTGATGAAGTCGGCCGAGGCACGAGTACAAGTGATGGAATTGCAATTGCGCAAGCCATTCTTGAATATCTGTGTGTTGCAAGCAGGCCTCGTTGCCTTTTTGCTACCCATTATCACGAGCTGGCACAATTAGAAAACGTTTATCGCCAAATAACTTCATACTGCGTTGAATCAAGGGAAAATTCGCAAGGTATCCTGTTTTTGTATACAGTAATTCGTGGCATTGCATCTGGAAGTTTCGGCATCGAAGTGACAAAAATGGCACAACTGCCGCCAGAGATTATTCAACGGGCAACACAGCTGCTCAAACAAGAACATCGAGCTGACAATGTCGCTACCAAGGAAATACAGGAGGCAACGGAAAAAATAAAACTGCTTGAAAATACCATCATTGCACTTGAAAACCGCTATAAACCGCTCAGAGCGATCAATCCAGATACGTTAACACCAAAACAAGCACTTGACCTTTTATTTCAATTAAGCCATTCAAGGGAGGTAACCACTGAAAAGATTATTAGTCAATAAAAATAAGAATATTGACAAAAAATGAAAAATAAGAAAAAATGGTTCTAGATAATAAAAGCATAAAATTAATGGATCTTTCTATGAAAAACCGCCTTTCCTTCCTCATTCTTATAAGTTGTTCGCTCATGCATATCCCAAATAGTTATGCATTTAATGAATATGCATCAGATTTCGATGATGAAGATGAAACCTCTGGTATAGTCGGTTTTGTCAAGCGACATAAGATACTTACGGCCGTGGCAGCGACTGCATCTTGTGCCTCGATTGTGATTTATAACAATCAAACGTCATGGAACTGGGTTGTTGATAGTATTCTTGGTATAAAAACCGTTGGCAGTGAAGTTTGGCAAGGATTAACATCGAAAGACAATACGCAAAACCAAAAACAAAATCAAACAAAAGACCCGGTCGTTACACCATCTCAAGAAAAATCTAAACCTAAGGTAGATGAACCCAAAGTAGATGAACCGGTCAGTATTGATGATCAAAACAAAAATAGACCGGTAAAATCAGATCCTGTATATGATTATTTAGTGAGAAAACAAAAGTACGCCGAAGCCTTAAAAATTATGGATGATATCGCAAGCGACGTGACTATTGATTGGGACGGAAAAAATGGCCTCCCAGCTGATCTTAGAACCGAGGTTAAAATGCGTGTTAATAATCTAGAGCATAAACTTAAAAAAGTAATAGCTCTTAAGGGCCAGATCCCTGAACAACAAGCATTTCTTGAATGTATTCAACGAGAAATGGAGATGGCAATAGCTCAGCGTGAGAACTTAAACAAACTATCTTCCACCGATGATGAAGTATCGAACATATACCAAATCAGACCCCATTTTGATCGTATATTAAAGAAATGGACTAAAGCCAAGGGCGAATTCAAAAAAATTATCAAATCGGAAATTGTTGATGGGCGTCCTGCCTATTTTTTCAAAAAAGGTGAAATTATTCAGGTTAGTGTTGCGTCCACACTTGCGGCAGCAGCAACGTACCTCATTATTAAGTATTTGAAAAAAAGCTGAAAAACAAAAAATTAAAGGAATTATTCTATGATACACGTTTCAACAGAAAATCGTTATGCAATTTTCAAAACTGGTGGAAAACAATATTACGCGATTCCCGGTAAAACGGTCGAGATCGAAAAGATTGACGGTGAGATCGGAAGTAAGATCGAATTTTCTGAAGTCTTGTTCAAAAAGGACTCAGAGGACGCGTTTACAATTGGGCAGCCATTTTTGACTTCTAAAATTCAAGCAGTGATTGTCCGTCAAGATAAACATCCAAAAATTAAAGTACTTCGATTCAAACGTCGTAAAGATGTTCAGGTAAATCGAGGACATCGACAACCATTCACCGTCGTGCGCATCGAATCAATTTGACAACTTTGACAAAAAGAGGGGATTATTGAAATCCTCTCTTTTATTTTGTGTCACTATTGATAGATATATAACATTAATGCAATTTTGATCACAGACACCTGTTACCTTATTAGTTACCATGAATCTTTTACATAACAACTTAAAAAAATCAACGTTTGGCCATTCATTTTTAGTCATGTTACGCTTTATGCACCGTGATTTTTTAGTATGTATAAGACGATTCAGGGACCAAATTATCAATCTCCTCTTTCTATATCCAATTTGTCTTGCAACCAGTGGAGTTGTCGTCTCTTCCATTTTTTTTGATTCCGATCAAGAGATTGTATTTGCCGCAACCAATATGTTTGCTGTTGCCCCGATGCTGCCACTTCTTGTGCTTACCTATCACCTCATGTTTGAAATCTTTTATGATCTTGAAGGAAATCGTTTTATAAATTATCAACAAATTGTATTATCTCCAAGTTTAATTTTATTGGAAAAAATCATTGTTGGAACGCTCACTTCATTTTGTATCATTGCTCCACTTTATCCGGTCTCATATCTTTTCATATTTCATCGCTACGTCTCTCTTGCTCAAGCACATTGGGCTTTTGCATATCTCGTTCTCTTTGCCGCATCATTTTGTTTATGTGCATATAACCTGTGCGCTGCAGTGATTTTACGAAGGGACACTCTCAACATCTTTTGGAACCGCATTAATCACTGTCTTTTGATGTCCGGTGGATTCATCGTTCCCTCATCGCTTCTTATCGAGTGGTGGAAACCAATGAAATTTATATTACTGTGCAACCCGCTTCATTTTTTTTCAGAATCTTGTCGAAGCAGTATCGTCGGAGGGTCTGATTTTTTTCCCTATCGCCAAGGCATCGTCATTCTTTTCGCATTGGGATCAATTTTTAGTATATTTGCAGTATATGCATTTAAAAAGCGCGTCGATCATATTTAAGACATAATAGAAAAAACAGAAAAACTGCTATACTGTTATTAAGAATTATTCATTTATTTGAGGATGATAACCATGGAAGCTATCATAATCTTTTATAAATATATTGCAATTTCCGATGTTGAAGGTATAAAAAGGTGGCAAGAAAAACTTTGTAAAGACTTACAACTGAAAGGGCGAATGATCCTTGCCGCAGAGGGGATTAATGCCACACTTGCAGGAAAAAAACGACTTCTGGATAAATATATACAGCTCATGAATCAGCATTATTTGTTTAGTGGCATAGATTATAAATTCAGTGACGGATCTGGAAACCATTTCCCTCGCCTCTCGATCAAAATTAAACAGGAAATTGTTCGCCTTGGAATCTCTCCAAGTGCATTAAGTGCACAAGATGCCGGTGTTCATCTAACGCCAAAACAAGCACATGAATTGCTCCAAAATAAACCTGATGATCTCATCGTTCTTGATGCACGAAATCAGTGTGAGTGGGATATCGGACATTTCAAGGATGCAATTAATCCCGGAATCACCTATTTTCGAGAATTTCCGGAATATATTGAAAAAAACCTGGAAACATTCAAGAACAAACAGGTACTCATGTATTGCACCGCTGGGGTACGATGTGAACGCGCAACAGCATACTTAAAACAAAAAAATGTTGCTTTGGCGGTCTATCAACTATACGGCGGCATTCATCGATATATTGAACAATATCCAAATGGATTTTTTCGTGGAAAAAATTACGTCTTTGACGGACGGATTTCTGTTACATCAAATACCGATGTCCTGACAAACTGCTTCATCTGCAAAACACCTTGCAATGATTATACAAACTGCGACAATACCAGATGCAACCGGCACTACATTTCCTGCGAGCCATGTAAAACAACATTCCACAATTTTTGTTCTCAAAGTTGCATCGAAATTGTAAAACAATTTCCCCACTACACTCAGTCATACAAAGCATCTCAAAACGTAACAAAATAAATTAATTGTTTTCGCCCATTCTTTTATAGTAAAAATAATTAGCTTATTTTTTTATTGAGGAGTGTATATGAATATATACGTCGTGTTTGTTATGTTGTGTTCCGTGATGTCTTGTCTATCTGGGGAACAAGCAAGTGTTGATTCTGAGAGATCATATATTTTTGCTCCAACCGGCAATACTTCTTCAAATCCACTCATTGTGGGAATTTTACGTAAGCATAATGGTAAAACACTCGAAGACAGAAAAGTGAGAATTTACATTGATGGCACTGCATATAGTATTGTTACTTCAGACGAGAACGGTATCTTCTCGTATCAATTACGAAAAGATGTAGTACTTTCTGACGGAATCCATTACGTATTTGGTGTTGACGAGCTTCATGGAATATTTATCTCAGGATCCCATTTTACCGTTGTTGATCAACCTCTTTTGATGGAAACAAAAGCTGGCAACGCAAGTACCATCTACTCAAGTATTCTATTTCCGTCTGAAGGAATAGCAGTTGGCGATGCAATATTCACATTTGTTTGCGGCATACGCGATTCAAGCAACAATGCTGTTCAAGGAGAAACGCTAACGCTCAAAATTAATTCCAATACCATTTCAAGCTCAACACAATCTAATAGCAACGGCGTTGCTGCATACCAGTTGACCGCATTGCAAGCTCTCTCTGATGGAAGTTATACCGCTGATTCCCATGCCCAAGAATCAAATATTGATCTCACTCAAACTAATTTCACCGTTGATACGACAGCACCAAATCCACCAGTATTCACAAATCCTACTAATACTCAAGTTGTTACTTCCTCTACTTTAATCGTGACAGGAACAGCAGAGGCGCTCGCGGCCGTTATTACTTTCTTAGATGGAGACACATTTGGGGAAATAACATATGCAGATGAAAATGGTGATTGGGAAATAGACTACAATGATTTAGCCGAAGGACCACATACCATCTATGGCATACAAATAGATTCTGCGAACAATGAAAGTAACCCTTCAAGCGTCATTGCCTTTACCGTTGATACAACACCTTAAGTAAAATATTTTTTGCAACAAAAGAAGGGAGGGGTACACACTCCTCCCTTCTTTTGTTATTGTTCTTATTCGCAATTAACTGCCCAGAAACTAACAAATGTTGTTGATGATGAAAAATTAAAACTCACTGATGAAGCGCTTCGTGTAACAATAGACACTGTCGACATCCCGACTGCTCGAGCACCCGTTGCAACAATGGTTGGTGTCGCAGCAAATGGAGTAGTAAATGTTACTGTTGCATTAGAAGATGTTACTATTACTGCCGTAAAACCCGATCCTGTCAAAACAGCCCCGGTGCTTGCATCGAAACTACCAAAGATGACGCGCGCGCTTGGACAAGAAAGGGTCACTCCACTTCCATTTGAACCCGTTGCACCAGTTGCTCCCGTAGCACCAGTAAATCCTGTAAAACCAGTTGCACCCGTCGCTCCAGTAAACCCTGTAAAGCCTGTCGCACCGGTAACACCTGTGTTCCCCTGGACTCCTTGAACACCCTGTATTCCCTGAACTCCCTGCAATCCTGTATCTCCGGTGGCACCAGTCGCCCCTGTCACTCCGGTATTTCCCTGAACTCCTTGAATACCCTGTATCCCTTGAATTCCCTGCAGTCCTGTATCCCCGGTTGCACCAGTCGGTCCCGTACTCCCCGTTTCTCCAACTTCACCTTGAATTCCCTGGATTCCCTGATCACCAGTTGCTCCGGTTGCACCGGTTGGTCCGGTACTCCCCGTTTCTCCAACTTCACCTTGAATTCCCTGAATACCTTGAATACCTTGAATTCCCTGGATTCCCTGATCACCAGTTGCTCCGGTTGCACCGGTTGGTCCGGTACTTCCTGTTTCTCCAACTTCACCTTGGATTCCCTGAATACCTTGAATTCCCTGAATTCCCTGTATCCCTTGAATTCCCTGGATTCCCTGATCACCAGTTGCTCCGGTTGCACCAGTCGGTCCCGTACTCCCCGTTTCTCCAATTTCACCTTGGATTCCCTGAATACCTTGAAGTCCCTGATCACCAGTTGCTCCGGTTGCACCAATAGCTCCCGTTGGACCTGTACTTCCGGTCGAACCTGTTGCACCTGTTTCACCAGCACCAATGGCCCCAGTCGCACCTGTCGCACCAGTTGCTCCCGTTGTGCCCAGACACCCCTTTTCTCCTTTTTTCCCGTGTTTACCTTTCGGTCCACGAGGACCAGTCGGACCAACTTGGTAATGATGATGGTTTTTATCAACATCAATTTCACTTTTTACATTAATTTCTTCCTTGACAGGGGAGTCCTTCAAAAACATTTTGATCGTATTCATCAGATGTTCAAGCTCAACATCGGATGGAATTCTTCTCAAGATATACGCAACTAATTTAACAACTTCCTGCTGTCTTTCATGATCATATTTCGTTTTAAAACCATCAGACTGAAGCAACGACTTTATAACACACAATCGTGCAATGTATTTTTTATAATCTTTACTCGTGTTATCATCTGCTTTTTGTTTGTTTATTTGTTCAAACGAGTTATCCCGCCCCCTATCAAAATCAGAAAGTCCATTTAACATTAGACAATCCGTGTAAAGCGGAAAAATAAAGAGCATCGCTACCATACTCAGAAAATTCATGAATTTACCCCTCAAAAGAAAAAAAATTAGCCATTACATAATTCTAATTTCAACGTGTGAAGTGCAAGATTCCTATGCAGATAGGCAAGCTCAGGACTATACCTTAATGCTCGAATTGTGGCTCGCTTACCAAGCTCATAATCACCAACATACCATGAACAAATACTTAATAATTCATACCGCTTAAAATCATATTTATTACGCTCCGTAAACAGAATATCCTTGTCTGGATAGGCATAATCAAAAATCTCCTTAAGAATCACATATGCTAACCGCATATTATCCTCTTTGATGTATAATTCCGCAAGAGCAACCGCGGGTTCTATTCGTGATGGTCGCTTTTGCCACGCACATTCATATGAATGTATCATACGCGCTAGCCAGTCTTGATCATTCGTTTGCTGATACAAAATTGCGGCAACTTTTCCCCGGCGATACCATGCCATAAAATCCTCTTCGTCCCATCCATGCAACCTGGTTCTGCGCGTATAAAACTCAAACGCATCCTCAAATTGGCACAAACTATCATACGTTTGTGCTAGATAAAATGCTGTCCGTGAATCTGTAGGATTATTTTCATATTCTTCAAGCAAAATAGATAAATCACGGTTAAACCGCTGAGCACTTTTCTCTCGTCCATACGTACCTGGTTCGTATCGAAAATACACAGGAACATCAAGAGGGCGAGAACAAGATACTATTGGAGCTTCATGAATTTTTCCTGAAAAACAAATATTTCGTCCCGTTTTGATAAGGCGCGGAACATAAAATTCATCTGAACCATTGATGAGTCGTATCAAATATAAATCAACATCGTCGTCACATTCTGTTGCACAAAAAGATAGCAATTCGGTGACATTCTCCATGTACCATTCTGCATCAAGCATGAGCATAAATTTCGCGTGCGGAAAAAAATCTTCTGCATGCCGAAGCGCTTTAGTTCGAGATTCCCCAAAATTAATAAATGGTTCTTCAATAATTTTGTATTCTTTAATACCAGACGATTCGAGATAGTCTTGCGCTATTTTTGGTGTCGAGTCATTTGAACCAGTATCATAGATCAAAAATTGCGCTAATCCACCATGTATAAGCGGGTCTAAAGTTTTTTCAAGAACAAGTGCTTCATTTTTCACCATAAGGACAACTACCACACGTTTGCTTTCTGTGCTTTGTCCAACAATGCTATTACCAAAGATTGCACACAACAATACAAAACCATTACACAAATTACGCATCGCCATCCTATTTCTCCATTTTTGGCAAAATTAATAAAAATAATAGTGATAGAATAAAATGAAAACTCGCTTTTTTTCAATCCATTTTTCACATAAATCATCCTGTTCTTGATTAAAAAATTTCAAATATTGTAAAGTTTTTTGGAGCATTTTAACAACACTGTAAGAAAGGTGTAAATGGTCAAAAAAATAAAGTTACTATTATTGTTGTTTGTCATCTTATTGCCCGTTCATGCATTGAATGCACTTAATATTCTCTTTATCATTGAAAAATTCCCTTGGCACACCAAGGCCATCATGTTTAATCAAATGAAAGGTCTTTTAGACCGGGGACATAATGTTCAGGTATTTACCTACCGCGGCCTTTCTCCTGCTGAAGTTGATCGAGAATATTTGGAATACAAAATTTTTGACAGAATTCATTATGGAAAAATGCCTGCACTAGAAAATTTTGATGTCATTGTGTGCCAATATGGGTACCTTGGTAAGGAATTTATAAAACTAAAAAAGATTTTATCATCAAAAAAACCAAAATTTGTCACCTTTTTCCGTGGTGGCGATATCACAACAGATAAACATATGGAGTTTGGTGGATACGATGAGCTTCTTAAAGAAAGTGATCTTTTGATGCCCATATGTAAATATTTTAAACACAAACTTATTCTGCTTGGCTGTGATCCAAAAAAAATTGTTGTTCACTATTCTCCAATCAATTGCAAACGTTTTAACTATGTAAAATTTAAATCGAGATCCAATGAGAAAATACGTATTATTTCTGTTAATCGATTAGAAGAAGAAAAAGCAGTTGATATCGTGATCAAAGCAGTAAAAAAAGTGCTTTTGGAGTATAAAAACTTTGAATATATTATTGTGGGAGACGGTAAACTTCGCAAAACATTAGAAGAATTAATTCAGGCAAACGGAATGGGGGACTATATACGCCTTGTGGGATGGAAAACACAAGAGGAAATCAAAACATTATTGTCTCATTCGCATCTTCTTGTGCTCGCCTCTGTAACACCATTTCGCGGAAACCAGGAAGCAATCCCCAATGTCATTAAAGAAGCCATGCTTATGCATGTACCTGTCATAACCACATTTCATGGTGGGATAGAAGAACTTATAGAAGATAACATCACCGGATTTTTAGTTCCAGAACGATCTGTAGATGCAATAGCATCAAAAATATTGTATGTCATTAAGAATTACAACGCATTGGAGCAGCTTACTGAAAAGGCTGCCGAAAAAACGCACGCAATGTTTGATATGGAAAAATTATGTGATGAATTATCTGCCATATTTGAAAAACTCGTCAGCAATAATGAGGTCATATGAATAAAATAAGTTTCATCGTGTCCTGCATACTATGCAGTTTTACGAATATTTTTTCACAGAATATCCTATTTATTACAGACAATATTCAAGCATATCAATCATTGCCCATAGAATATATCATTAAGGGACTGTATTTTAGAAAGCACAAAATACATGCGTACAGTACAATCAAACCTAGCTTAACTTCTCATAACATACTCGGAAAAATTCTACTCAACAAATTTCCGAGCGATCTAACTCAATACAAAACAATTATTTGTTCTAACATGTGTCTTGCAAAAAAATATATATATCTCAAAGAAAAACCAGAAACACAACACATACAATTCATTACGATTGTTCAAGGAGATGATTTCACTGTAAGAGAATTTCATTCAAGTAGCATCACGAAGAAAATGGCTGCATTAGGCGATTTATTCTTGGTCGCATCACAGCATGCGCGCTATCTTCTTGACTTATGCGAATTTCCACAAGAAAAGATTGAACTTTTTCCCCTACCAGTCGATTGTATTAAAAGTATATTCCGCATCAATATCATCAGTAAAAAAAGAGAGATAAAAATCCTTATCGTTGACGAATTTTCATTCGATAGCGGTGTTGAGATAGCATGCCGCGCACTGCAAATGTTAAACAATATAAAATTCAGTTGTACCATCGTCTGTAGCGAAAAAAGAGCGGCTCAACTCAGAACTATGTATCCTTCACTCCGGATTAATTTTGTCAAGGTACACTCAAGCGCGCAGTTTCTTTCATTGCTCCAAGAACATCAAATGCTTATCATAACACCGACAACGAGCATGCGAGGTATTCGCAAAGGTATTCCTTTTTCACTGCTAGAGGCAATGGCACATGGGTTATTAATTATCGCATCACGCCACGGTGGTATTCCAGAAGTAATTAAAAACAATGAAAATGGTTACCTTGTCCCTGAGCGAGATCACGAAATACTTGCTCAAACAATACAGACTGCTTTATCTGAACGTCAAAGCTGGCCGAGTAAAATTTTACGATCAAGAGAGATTATTTTAGAACGATATGAGCGCATTAAAGTTATGAGAAAATTGCATGCATTATTAACGACAATTACTTAAATTGTCACAATTTTTTTAAAAGGGGTTCTTGATCGGGGGATAGGGATGAACATTATTTTCTCTTTATATATTTTTTTAGCGTGTGTTCATTGCACAGTCACACCAAAAACAATACTTGTCACGGGTGGTGCTGGGTTTATTGGTAGCCATGTATCGGAGCATTTGCTTGCACGCGGTGATACCGTTATTATCGTTGACAACCTTTTTGGTGAAAACGATGATGCAGTTGCAATCAAAAAACAAAATTTAGAAGAAATAGCACAAAATGGTAATGCGCTCATAATTTACATAGCCGATATATGCGACAAAGCGCGGATGGAAACAATTTTCTCGACACATGCAATTGACACCGTTTGCCATTTAGCTGCCCGTGCAGGAGTTCGAGATAGCATCACTGATCCACATTCATATATCATGACAAACATTATTGGCACAACAATCATTTTTGAACTTTCTAAAAAATACGGGGTAAAAAATGTCGTTTTTGCGTCCAGTAGTAGCGTCTATGGAACAAGACAAGGAATAACACCATTTGAAGAAACAGATCGAACAGATAATCAATCAAGCCCATACGGCATGACAAAAAAATCGGGTGAATTGTTAGCAGCGGTATATAATCACCTGTATAAATTACCAATCACTTGCCTCAGATTTTTCACTGTTTATGGTCCTCGCGCACGACGAGACATGGCCCCATTTCTCTTTATGGATGCAATTTACAATGAAAAAACCATAACTGTATTTGGTGATGGTTTCGCAATTCGTGATTTTACTTATATCAATGATATTGTCGATGGCATCATTAAAGCAATCGACACCCCGATTGCGTTTGAAATCATCAATCTCGGATCAGGCAATCCAATCGTTTTATCTCATTTTATAACTATTCTTGAAAGAATAATCGGCAAAGAAGCAATCATCACATATGAGCCCGTTATCTCTGGAGATGTTCCATTAACAAGTGCATCAACAAAACGTGCCCAGGAGTTAATAGGGTATACACCACAATATTCTATTTATGAGGGGCTTTCATCAATGGCGACATGGTATAAAGAAACAATAGGAAAAAATCATACCCTCGAAAGATCTCATTCATGAAGAAACGTTATTGCTTACTTTTGTTGTTCTTCCTTTATGTGAATGCAGCATCTCAAGATAAATTACGCATTTTGTTTATCATTGACCGATTTCCATCGCTCATCAAGGAACATATTGTCAACCAAATGGTATATTTTATTGATCAAGGCCACACAATTGTCATATTTGCAGAACAGGAAGAAATAACAGGAAACATCAGTAAAAAGGTGCTTGATTACAACTTGTTACAATATGTACAATATGGAAAAATTTCCGAAGATTTAAATTACATCGATATTATCATTGCACAATATGGCAACCTGGGAAAAAAATATATTTTTCTCAAAAAAAAATTTCCGCATCTTGTGTTTGTTACCTGTTTTCGAGGAGCAGATCTTACGCGTCTTGATTTTTATAGTAACAATCAACTCTCAGAACTCTTTTCAATCGGAGATCTATTCCTTCCAGTGTGTGCATATTTTCGTTATAAATTGGAATTACTTGGTTGTCCTCGACGCAAAATCGTCGTTTCGTATTCACCGATAGATTGTACTGTTTTCAAATATCTCAACACGGTACCATCAAAAGATCCTCTGGACACACATTTTGTAATCACAACTATCTCCAGGTTAACGGCAAAGAAAGGCATCTTGTATGTCATAGACGCAGTCAACATACTTATGCAAAAAGGTTACACAATAACATTAAATATTATAGGTGAAGGCGTATACCGCCAGAAGCTCGAAGAATATGCTGAAGCGTTAGGTATTAAAAATCTTATCTATTTTCACGGCATAAAAACGCATGAAGAAATTCTTACGCTTCTCAAGCAAACAGACGTTTTTATTCAGGCTTCAATTACTGTAGGAAACGGTCTTCAAGAGGGAATACCAAACACACTAAAAGAAGCGATGGCACGCGGTATTCCTGTCATTGGAACATACCATGCGGGAATTCCAGAAATTATAGTGCCATTTGTAACCGGTTTACTCGTTCCAGAACGTGACTCAAAAGCAATCGTGAATCGCATCCTCTATTACAGACAATTTCCTGATCAAAAGGATATTATACGCAAAAATGCTCGCACTCTTATACGCAACCGTCACGACATTCGTGTCGTAAATAAAAAGCTTGAAACAATCCTTCTGCAAACAAAAAACAACCGAAAAAGATCAATTTTTTTTAGTACATTTGTAAGGACAATCTTATGACATTACATAAAACTCTTTTTTTGGTATGCGGTCTGCTGTTTAATCTCACCACATACTGCAAAGAAAATCTAAAAATTCTTTATGTTTTAGATTCATTTCCAAAAATTACTGAAACATTTATCATCGAAAGTATTGCTGGAATGTTGGATCGTGGTCATGATGTATTCATTTATGCAGTACGGCGATCAAAAGAAAAAACAGTGCAATCTCTGATTCATGAATACAATTTGTTCAGTCGAACCTATTTTGAGAAACTACCTTCTGATCTTCATTCATATGACATCGTTTTGTGCCAATTTGGCGTGCTTGGATGTCACTTCCCCGTTCACTTACTATCTAAATCAACAAAATTTATAACATGCATTCGAGGAAGCGATATCACCCAAAATGCTGCAAAAAAGAGGAAGAAATATGAAAAACTTTTTAGAAAGGGAGATCTTTTTCTCCCTGTTTGCGAATATTTCAAACAAATTCTAAAAAATATGGGGTGTCCTCCACATAAAATTTATGTTCATGGGTCATCCATTAACTGTTCTGCATTTCCATATCAGGAACGACAATTAAAAAATACACACAAATTAAAATTAATTTCTGTTGGGCGGCTTGTGCCTAAAAAAGGAAGGAAAACCCTGATTCAGGCAGTCGCACTCATGAAGAGGAAATACCAAGATGTTCATCTCACCATTGTGGGGAATGGCGCGCAAAGGGAAACATTAGCTGCCTATGTTAAACGTCTCGGTTTACAAAATCATGTAACATTTATATATACTGCAACACAGGGTCAAGTGCGTTCGCTTTTGGAGCAATCGGATATCTTTGTACTCACCTCACAGACAGCACCTGATGGAAATGAAGAAGGAATCCCAAATGCATGCAAGGAAGCAATGGCCTCAGGATTACCCGTTATTGCAACTGATCACGCCGGAACTCCAGAGTTGATCACCCATCAAAAAACGGGGTACCTTGTTTCTGAAAGGAGTCCGCGAGAGGTCGTCGAGGCAGTTAGATGGCTCATAAAAAATGTTGACCTGTTGCCACAAATAACCGCGGAGGCCCGCAAAGTAAGCGAGCGTTACGACCGTAAGCGACTTGCAGCGGAACTTGAAACTATTTTCTTTGACCTATTACGGAGATGTGATATATGAATTATCGATTTTTTTATGCAATTTCAGTACTGTATTTCTGCCTGATATGCTATGCAATTGAATGTGTATCACCGTATCTCCTTCAGATTCCCGCGTCAGAGTTCAGATTAATAAGACAGTTTGAATCAAGTCACAGTTATATCGCAATCGTAAAACACAAAAAAACACTATACATTGTAAAACAGAAGAAATATAAACATTCAATCCGCAAGTCCATTACTCAGGCAATTCTTGCTGATGTACTAGCATTTTCAACGAAGCAAATAGTATCACAACGCGTATGGGTTATTCCAAAAAATAAAAAGTTTCCCGGTAAAAAATATGACGATGAACCAGCCTCATTACACACTATTGTACCGGGCATGTCGGTATATAACTGGAGACATTCATTAAAACGTATCAGATTACGTAGGGTTGAAGAGTTACTTTCTGACTTTTCAATAAAACTAGACCGGTACCAGGGGATTGATATCGGTGTTATAGGGAATATGACCAAACACAATGATCTTCCACCAATCGTTGCATTGCACCTGATTACTGGTTTTTATGATTGCCACAACAAAAATATTTTTTATGATTATAACATCAATCGATTTTCAATTATCGATATGGATAGCTGTTATCGGTCAAACCTCACCGGCCCTTCTTATGCTGCACTCAGTAAAATCCTATTGCGATACAGAATGAATAAAAAGTATGTACCGTCACACAAATTAAGAAATGCACTCCTGAGTTTTGCAGATACCATCGAACTTATCATCAAAAAAAATCCCATTGAAACCGTAAGAACAATTTTATTAGAGTTGTATGATTTACTGAAGGTAACCGATAACCCAGTAGAGCAAAAAAAGTTTCTGCGCTCAATTTCAAGAATTGAACCATTTCTCTTGCGGAGTTACTCTCAGGGAAAAAAAATCGTGTCGCTTATCAGAAGTACGTTGTTAAATCGTGGAAAAAATCCTGAACATGACGTGATTCCGCCACGGTACTGTACAACAAATCTATACAATTTGGCATTCGAATAAATAGGCTCTGAGGTATATGGCTCGATTTTATTTTTTTCTTTTTATATTGTTCGTTCAACATGACAATTTGTGCGTCCAACAGTATGATCTCACCATTCCTGCGACAGAATTTAGACTCGTAAAAATGTTGAAGACAAAACACAGTTTTATTGGAATTGTTCGAAGAAAGAATAGGTTGTACATCGTAAAACAGAAAAGAAACCGAAAAAACATCCCTTGGTCCATCATTCAATCAGTTATTGCGGATCATATTGCGAATTCGACAGAAAAAATTTCTTCTCAGCACATCTTTGTTATCCCAAAAGAAATTCCATTTCCAGGGAAGATCTTTCAGGGTGAAGCCGCATCATTGCACACAATCGTCCCAGGAATGTCAGTACAACGCTGGCAAATGAACATGGGAAAGCTTGATAAAGAAGAGCTACGTGAACTCATGCGAAAATTTTCAATTAAGCAACATCCAAAACTTAATATCTCCATCATTCGGTGCATGGCAAAACATAAGGACTTACCATTTATATTAGCACTCCACACGCTTGTTGGTTTTTATGATGGCCACAAAAGAAATGTATTCTACGATACAGCATCCAATCGCTTTTCTATCATCGATATGGATTGTTCATATAAAATTAATCTTGCATCAAGAGCACACAAATTTATTAAGAAACTTCTGGGGGGACAAACAAATCTTTGCAAACCAAAAATACAATCCGTACTTCTTGAATTTGCCAATGCACTTGAATTAATCATGAGCAAAAATTCTATAGATGACATTACACAGGTGATTGCAACTATCGAATCTTCAATCACAAGGACAGAAAAAACAATAATCCATCGTCAATGCCAACGGAGAGTTATGCAAATTGAGGAATTTTTGAAAGAAAGCTATGCAGCTTCATCTGATATTATTGCACTCATCAGAAAAACATTTAGTTGAATATGAAGCGAAACAAAAACAAGCGGAGGTAAAAATTACCCCGCTTGTTTTTGTTTGTTTTTTATAAACCAGCTTGTGCTGCAATAATATGAGCAATGTTGAGATCTGAAATACCTTGGCTTACCGTATAATGACGTATCACTTCAGTACCATTTTTCAATTCTGCATTGATCTTAAAATTTGCAAAAGGAGCACCAAGCGTGGTGAGCTTGTCAACATAATGTGTTGCTAACAAAGTAATATTATTCCCAAACTTACCAATTTTTTGTAAGAAACTATACGCTGCAACTTCACCATCCCGTTGATTCGTCCCGGTAAAGATCTCGTCCTGAATAGTTAATGTGAACAACCCTTGTTTGGCAGCTTGTGTAACATTATGCAACACCTTTTGCGCCTCACGAACCTCAGATTTGAACCGTGAATCACCAATCGCACCGTCCGTGGTCACCGTTAAAGTTGCATTAAATTTACTAAATGGAGTCAACACAAATTGTTTTGCGGCCGCAATACCAAAGGTTTGAGCTAAAATAGCATTCAACATAATCGCAATAATTACTGTTGTCTTTCCGCATGTATTTGGTCCAGTGAAGATACCATTTTGCGCGTCAGCAGCGTCAAAAGTAATCGTATTGGTTACAATATCTTGCATTGGTTTGTGGGTCAATACAAACGGATTCCAAAAATCGACAGCACGAATAATCGGTGTATCATTTTGAACATATTGGGCAAAACAAAACTGAACCTGATTGCCATTGTTGCCATGCATACGCATGAGATGAGCAAGTCCACAGTACATATCAAGCTCGCCAACCGCTTTAATCAATGGAATAAAATGTTCTTTTTGTTGTTCCATCTCTTTAAAAGTAGCAAAGACATTTCCCCAGTTACACAATGCTGATGCTGAGCCTTGAAATGTTGATCGTTTTAATAATGATTTCAAGCGTTTCAGATTTGGATTATTTTTGAATTGTATAAAACTGGTACCAAAAGAGGTATTTTGAAGTTCTGGTGTATTTTCTATTGCTTCAGTAATCCGTTCACACATATATACATATTCGGCGACATCAATCAAATATTTTTGAACTTCTTTTGCTTTGCCAGAAATAGCAGATACTAATGACCAAAAAGCAAAAGTGTTTGTCACTGTTCCTAACAGTAAGCTGCCCCCTATTAAAGATCCATAGAGCAAAGCAACCGGCTTAAAAATCCCGAGAACACCGTAGATATTTTTAGCTGTTCTAAAAACATCCAGGACATTATCAGTGTTGTTTGACACTTTTTGTTTATAGTACAACAATTCTTTGGCAGCCATCGGTCCAATCATTGAAAGTTCTTTTTGAGCCGAGGTCAATGATAAATCATTTTGTAAATCTTGAATTTCCCGATTAATATCTTCTAAATCCAATGGCATAGAAGCTACTTTCTCTCGAATCATTGAAGGTAATTTCACCGACATTGCCGTAAGAATCGGCGTAATCGTTAAAGGCAATAGCCGAATACCTGTTGCCAGATTATGGCAGATCGGAAACTGATTGATAACCTTATTTAACAAAGGTATTTGCGAATAACATAAATCTCCTTCTACTGGAGATATTAATGAAACAGAAGAAAAAAGTTCGGTTAATGATAATTCAACAGCACTCAGCTCCTCAAGATAATACTTCAACTCAATATTTTTACGCGGATTCTGAACTAAAAAAGCCGTGATAGATTGTCGGTTTTCGAGCTCATTTTGATCAAAAATAGGATCCATAAGACAATTTGCCGTTGCTATTTTCCCGCTCATCGTATGAGGTTGCATGAATGAAACTAAAACTGAAAAAAGACTTTTATCACTTTCATGCCCAGCTCCGCTAACCAATTCAAGAGCTTTCATTTCTGGATCAGCGATAACCAGAGATTCTGCCGTTGCATTCAATGAAATAAGAACATCAGCAGCACTTTGCAAGGACAACGGCGGCCTCCCCTGTTGCTTTTTAACAGCTAAAACCTTGGTTGGTGTGATTTTTTCTATAATTTTTGAAAAATATCCAGATTTTTTCTGCTCCGGTACATTTTTTTGAACTTCTTGCTTAAAATTTGCCCGCATAAAATCACCGACGATAGGACGGACTTGCTCCGTATTTATATACGGTGCCACCACTATAGTTAGGGCAAAAATCATTTTAGACGTTTTATACATAATTCCCTCTCATCTCAAGATACATTTTTAGGCTAGCATATATTTCCAATTTGTCAACAATATCTATGTAGTCAGCAAACCTTCGGTCCGCAATAGGTCAAGTGCTGTATGGAGAAGCGAAACTCCGGGTACAATTTTGAAACTTCTTAAAATGGTACCGTTGTTTTGGCGTCGCGCGTCAACTTTGTAATTGGCACATATCACACTCTGCTTTGCAATATCAGCAAGCGACAGATAATGCGTTGATATCATTGTTAAACTGTGACTACCTACATTTTTTTGCAGAAAATATTTAAGAAATTCTCGCGCAGCAGTTTCGCCGTCAACCGGATTAGTTCCAGTAAATATCTCATCAAGAATAACAAAAGCAAATTTTCCTTTCGATGCCAACCGACAAAGACAATCTAACATCTGTTTTATCTGGTTAATCTCAGAACTAAAGCGTGATTGCCCTTTGCCAGTTTCCGATTTTGCAGCAAATACAACATACATTCGATTGAACGGAGTCAATACGCACTCTGACGCAGGTACAACACCGAATGATTGAGCGAGAATAATCTCAGTTGCAAATCCAGTAGTAATTGCAGTTTTTCCGCACGAATTTGGACCTGTCAAAATAACATTTCTCATTCCATTGGTAAACGACATATCATTGGAAATAATTTGATCAAGTGCTTTATGGTGTAATAAAATCGGGTTCCACGCATCTTTCAGTATAAGCATTGGTTCAGCTGCATCCTCCTTGAATTGCGCAAAACACCAACGATGACGATCGTTTTTTGCATCTTCGCGCATGAGCTTTGCAAGCGTAATCGCGATATCAAGTTCGCCAATCACATGAAAAAGATTAGAAAAGACATCATGAGATATATTTTTTAACTTTTGGTATGCAACAAATACATTACCCCAATTGTGCATAACGGAAGCAGCTCCAGAAAATGTGTACTCATTCAAAAAATGTCTTACGTCATTCAAATGCTTCTGCAGTAACACCGTTTCATGCAGCTGAAAAAAAAGCGGTTGATCTTGAAAAAATGGAATTCGCTCGCTCATCTTCACCAAAGAATCAATAGTATTCAAATAGGTCGATACGCCAATAAGCTGGTGATGAATCTGTCGCGATTTACATGCGACATGAATGGTCGACGAACATAACGCAACATCGACAAAAAGGGAAGATAGCCAGGAAATTGCTGTACATAACACAGTATGCGATATATTGTTTGTCGTTGAATAAAACAGTGCTGGAAGGAATTTCAATGCAAGCGAAACAGAACCGAGTACACCAAACAATCCAAGCTGATTTGCCATATAAAGAAATGGGGTTTTGCGTGTGTACGCTCCATACATAGGAATTTTTGACCAATAAAGTGATTCGCTCTCCTTTGGTATAAAGTCGTAATTGATTGCAGTAACAAAACGGTCCTCATATAATGCAAGTCCATGCAATAATTCATCCATAAAATCGAAAATATCTGGATTGTCGATAAAAAACTGGACCAATTTCTGTCGTTGCCTCACATTTTGGGTATATGTTGTTGGATGAAGAAGCAAAAGAAGCAGCGTTGCTTCACCAGCCTTTGTTCTTGGTTGCAAGACATGTTTTAAGCACGCAGCCAGATCCTTACCATCCTGATTAACAATATCAAGGTCGTTGACAACACTGGCACAAAGGATTTTTTCATCACGATAGAACGGCCTTACATAGTCAATAATCACATTTTGTATCTCGCGGACATTATATGGAGATAGGTAAAACGTATCGCTCGCAAGACTTTTACGTATTTTCCCCCAAAAATTATTACTTTGATCTCTGTTGTTTTTTCTATCAGGGATACCAAAAGATCGAGATTCTCGGTACTGCGCGATACAAATATCTGTGTAGTTGCGCAGATCTTGAATAGTATCCGGCCACATCTTCGAGTAGAACATAAAAGGAATAAGAAACACTCGAAGGATTTGAAGAAAAGTATTCAATGAATGTACCAATTGCAGTAAAAGTAATTACCTTCATTATAAAAAAAGTACTAAATCAGTCAATTTATATGCGATAAAAATTCTATTTGTGTTGCCTAAATAAGCAAATGAATATCATTTAAAATAAAACCACCTACCAGAGAAAAATCTCTAGTAGGTGGAAAAAAGGAGAGTAGTAATGAAGCCTAATTTAAGCGAGCATTTCAATACTCATAAGAAAGAATACCTCTTTTCTAATGAAAGTCAAACTTAAAGTAAAAATTTTATTATTTTTTCGCCTGTTTTTTACAAAAATTCACTATTACCACTTTAAAAAGCATAGTTTTACTGGATAATTCAGTGCAAAAATTACTTTTCAAAACATGCTTTAAACTCAAGATTTTAAAATCGTGATCTGTTTTAGTTACTTGAAGTCGCAACGGGCATAACAAGATAGAGCATTTTATACTGCTTTTCAGGAGTATCAGACTCAAAAATGATCGGTCTTGCATTACTTGAAAAACTGAAGGATATTGATTTATCACCAAAAACTTGTAACCCGCCAAGTAAATAAGGAGAATAAAATTTCATGGTACAAGTAGGAGCGTTAAAATCTTCAAGTGGGACCTTTTCTGCAAGTTGCCCGATATCTTTGTTAATCAGTGAAATTCCAAGTGTTTTTTCTGAAAACGTAAATGTGGTGGCCAAAAATTGCCCGGATAGCAAACACGCACTTCGACGAAGCGTCTTGACAAGATGTTGACGGTCAATGCGAGCTGGAATAAAGCCCTTGCGAGTAAGAATAGCATCATACTCAGGAAAACGATCTTGTAAAAGACGTGTGAAAAAGTTAAATGAACTACCAGAAAAAACCAACTGATTCCCACATGTTCCAATAAAAATCGTCGTGTCTTCTACAGTTTCTAAAATTTTCTTTATTTCAAACACAGCGCGACGGGGAAGCAACCATTTCTTCGCTTCAGACAACGTATACTTTTCCGTCATCACTTGAACGAGGCAATGTCCATCGGTTGACGTCATCTTTAAATTTTTTTCCGAGATTTCAACAAGTAAACCATTTAACGCTGGTGTTATGTTATTTTGGGGAATCAAAAATGCAACTTTATTAATAAGCTCTAATAAAAATGAGGCCTCTATATGAGTCAGGTTTTCAATTTTTTCAGGAAATGGCGGAAAGTCTTCACATGATCGGATATTTAAAGAAAGATTAATTAAATCTGTTGTTAAATGGAGTTGATTATCGACAACTTTGCAGGTAATGCTACCCTCAAGCTCCTTCACAAGATCAAAAAGACGCTTACCATTGACAAGAAACGAACAGGGATCGGCCTCCATCTTATCTCTTTCTATGTGATAACTCACTTGTAAGCTTGTCTCGAGATCTGTTGCTTTAAAAATAATCTCACGATAATTTATCTGAAATAAAATATATGATGTCACATCGAGCGTCGTTCGCTTTGTGCATATTGCTTGCAACGATGATAATAATGACAAAAATGGTTTTTGATCAATAATAAATGTGCTTACAACCATAAAAACCTATTTTCAAGAGAGTATATATTAATTTAACATGCCTAATAACGAAATCAAGAAAATACAAAAAGATAACTAGGCCCAAAATTGTACAAAAACAATTTTAAATTTTATCTACTACACTGTACCGATGTTTTTCTTGCCTAAGAAAATAGCTTTATAGAATTTTTTAAAAAAATCCGTTTGATAATCAATGATGCCACATACAATTAATAGACTTGTTATGAGAAAAAATGGTTTTGAAACAATCGTACCTGAATGTTTTATTTCTGCTTTGCACTGATATACAAGATACATTTTAAAAGGATTTCTTACGCGGTTTTTTAACTTATGCAGAAGTGGTATTGCAATAGAATCTTTTATTTGGTTTTTTTGAATGGCGTTTTTTAATATTTTTAACATATCAACGGTGCATTGGTATTCAAAAAACTGGGGAACGCACCGACGATAATATTTTATAGCAGAATCGAGATTGTTGCTGTTTTGTGTTATATTTTTTATTGTTCCATCAAGACCTATCTTCCTTTTTGTGACCCTGATGTATTGAGGATTTAATCTCCTTTTAAGTTCAAAATCTGCATCTGTATCAATGTTCACAACTTGTATGTATTCAGGATTACATACCTTTATAAGCTGTAACCTTGGACAAAGTTTTTCTTGAAGGCAATCCTTAATAAACAATTTAAACAGCTCCGGTGAAATATCATTCAACGTTTCAGGTTTTTGAAATTGCCTTATGCAACAGTCATTTTCAACTAAGATTGTAGTAATCAAATGTGCACCGACCGCAACTTGGCTACTTCCTGTTGTGTTTGCAAGAAGCGCGCCGATTCCGACTGCCGTATTATTTGCGCCGGTTGCGTCATCTTTCAGATCAGAGAATGCGAGAGGGTCTAAATTTAAAAAAACCTCTAAAAAATAACACCAAAAGGTATTCTTGTTGCAATAGTGTAAAAATTTCTTAAGTGATTGTATACTCTGGTCGCTACCCAACTTCTCTAAGATGGTTGCTAAAATATGTCTTACAAATTCTTTATAATTTTCAACGCTTGATAAAAGATTTGATTGCGCACACAACTGATTAATGAATCTTTCTTGTATAGGTAAAATCTTTTCATGCCATTGCATAGTACACAATATAACAACTAATTCTTCAGGTGTTTTATTTTCATAGAAATCAGCAACATGCTTCAATACGTTATCAACAAATTTTTCATCATTCATGTTTTTTGCAAGATAAGAAAAAATCATCGATTCTTTTGAAATAGTAAAAAAATTAAGCGCGCATGCAAATTCCTTACAAAAAAGATCAAATTCTTTTTTCTTTAAGGGATCAAGTTGTTGTTGTTTTAGTAGGTCACATGATTCGGACAAATAACTATAAAGCACATTGTTCGCCAACCCGTCTCTTTTTAGCAATTGCACGCAGCAATATGGATCTTGAAGGAGCGTTGGAGCGTTATTTTTTATGAATTTTACTATTTTTTCTTCCGTGTGCAGATCGAATAATTCCTTCAAATCGGAATTGCTATCTTGCTGGATATATTTTAGTGTATATAAGTGCTTATAAAATATGTTTTCAATTTTATTGATAGTATTAATGGCATCGTAATATTGAAAAATAACCTCAGTAAAACACTGTTTCATTTTTGTTTTATAATTAAATACCTTTTGGTTGATAACATTCTTATCTGATTTCCCTTGTGATTCTTCATTAGGTTCGATCTCATTCTGAGTGTATTTATCCATAAAACTATCCAGTTTTATTATATTATTAATTTTGCCGAGATCATTGTTTGTATTCTTAGCAGTATAATGGCGGAGCGCTTGTGTATCACATTGTTCTAGATCAAGTCCCAAGCCTTTTAAATGTGTAAGTATTTTGATGTATTCATCAAGTGAAAGTATTATAAAACAGGTATTTGCAAGACCTACTAAATTACGATTGATAATACAATCTTTTTCTAAATCAAAATACGTTTTTGAAACATGTGTTAATGCGCACAGAAGATTTTGAGAATCTTTAAAATACACAAACCGCTTATCTGAAATGCGTTCTATACACCACTTTAGCAACTTATCATTTTCTTTATGAATTTGTATAATGTACTTTTCAATAAACCATTCAAAGCGATTTAAATCAATGTCCTCCTTTGAAAGGTTTTTCCTGTACAACAGAACAAGTTGTTCTGCATAGTCAGTATCAAGTTCACGTGTATCAATACAGGTAAAATATTCTTGTATGCTTGAACATATTATATTTTTCAACCTATAATCATGAAGATCACTGATAAAATTAATATAATTTTTCTCTATACACATTTTTACAAAGTATTTTATGCAGTCGCATGGAACATCCGTTGTGGTTATGTCCAGCTTTTTATTTAAAAAGCTGGTTATTTTCCCCGAACCTGAAAGTTTTTCTTCAAAAAATCCATTTATGTTTTTTCTTAAAAAATCTACAATTACCGGAATTTCTTTTTGCTCATCATTATGTGCTAGATGGTATTCTTGCACATAATAATCCCATATTTTTGGAGAATTAAAGACGGTGATAATATAGTCAGCAATAATGAGATCATTAGCCTTAAGCAAAGAATTTTCAGCCAAAGCGCTGATTAATTTCTGGACAAGTGGAAGGGTAAAATCGCAAAATTGTTCCGGGTTCCACGATTCTGAAACTTTTAATTCTTCATGATTCTGCATTATGCTACGCAAAACAACCTCTTCCCGAGTAGGCTTAGCCTGTAGAGCTGAATAAAGTTCTTTAAAAAAATCGATATGTATTAATTCTTCATGGAAATTAAGAAAAGAGCGAATAGTTAGAATAAACAGATCGAGCCATGCATGTATATGGTTCAGATATATGAAAAATTGATCTTTCGTTTCTATTTTTTTAAATAACTGATTTTTTAATTCTGCTGTCTCATTAATATACGAAAATAAGTCCATACACGTAAAACATTCAAAAATGGATTCGATTGATTTTGTTTGTATAAAATTCAAAAAAATCTCATTTGTTATTACTTGGAATGCATTACCTTTCTCGATAAAATTCCTCAGAAAGGAAAATGACCCTGGAATATTTGAACTAAGCATAACGGTAAGCAAATTGGAAATTTCAAATAGCCTGGTGTTTATTTTTGACTCGCTTCCCCCATGTTGCTTATAATGACACAATCCCCCATACAAACATTTTGCAATTGACTCGGTTATTTTGGGTTCTTTTTGAGATGCAATCGTAATAAAATACAGAAACAGTTTTTGTTTTTCTATAAAAACTTGAATAAGCTGATCACCAAAATTGCCTGTCGAATGGGCATATATGTCAAGCCAATTTTTGAAAATAACTTCTATATCAGCATTATTGATACCCGGCGTATCATAGGCATTAAGTATTTTAAGTAAAACTTTATCATAAGAAGAATCATAGAACGGGCAAAACAATTCTCTCATCATATCGGGATGTAGTTTTTTTGCTATCTCAAGATCAAATTGTGCATACAGTTCTATTAATTTTTTGAGATCTTTGTTATGGAGGCTTATATAGTATGTTATGTCCGATTTAAAGAAATCTGAATATTCTGCGTACTTATCTAGAAATGCGTACCATTTTTCTTTAAATACATCACCAAAAAGATTAATATGCCTTATGAAAAACTTATTAATCTTTTCTGGGTCGATCGAATTTTTTTGGTTGTTGGTGTATATTGCGGCAATACACTTTTGGTCGCTTTTGCTGAATTTATCTATTTTTTCAAGAAGCTTTTCTGCAACTTGTGAGTATACAAACCTTATTTTATAGTCCGCAATGTTGGCATAGAGAAGGTCTGTTTTTTCTGTATTTTGTGATAAGAATTTGTATATTGATAAAAGAGCTCCCTCTGTAATATTTTTGAACTTTTCGTTTCTTATTTCATATATATTCTCGAGAAAATTTTTCAACAGATTCTGAAGTTTTAGGTTTTCAGAATTTGTTTCTGGGAAATCTTTGAGCAGCACATCAAAAAATACATCAAGCAAAATATGTCCATTTTTTTCAAACAAACTTTGGTGCAGGCATAAATCTAATAAGCCACTTGAGCCGTTCATTATGTTTGAATCGTTCAGTGTCATAATTTTTTTAGTAAAATCATGTTTTGTATTTGGATCAAGCTTCGGTTCAAATTTTAAAAAATATTCTGAAAAACGTGCAGGATTTTTATCAAAAAGTATTTCAAGCACGGCATTATGTAGCGTTGGATGTTGGGCTAATAAATTCAAAACAAACTGGTTAAATGAATTAACATAATATGTTTCATCTTGTGTTTTGGAATCAAATAATTGTTTTGTCAGCACAGTTTCCAAAATATTTTGCTGTGTGTATCGAGAAAACTTGTCTCTTCTTTCTATTAATTGGGAAATAATTTGTTCTGCTACGGATTGAACAAGCCGCGAGGACATAAGCCCTCTATATTTTTTCGTTTTTTCAGAATACAAAAAATTGGAAAATATACATAATAAGGATTCATCAGGCAGGATAGTAATTTTTTTGTCGCAACTTATATCCACAAAAATCTTATCTACTATTTTATATTCTGTACTTAACGGATTTTCAAGGCATTGTGAATACAAATCGAATAAGATTGCTCCACCTTGCTCAAATAAACCTCTCTTGATGCACTCGATCAACAATGATGTATCGTTATTTTTACTGTTACGCGCTAGCCACATGAAATCAATAAACACATCGTTGTGCGTAATAAATTCCTTGGTAATCAATAACTTATTTTCATCAGTAAATTTATAAAAAAGAAAATCTGGTATAAGATTTTGGAGAACCTTTATTTTTTCCGTATCGGTGTACTGGTCAAGGTGATTAATAAAATATTGAAAACAAAGCATCGGCATATAAGAGAAATCATCCTTTTTAAGACTTCTTTGCCTTATTCTGTTACATGCTGATTCAGAAAAATTGAATTCTTTGTAATCTATTGTATTAAGGTATGGGGTAAGCCTATAAGATCCAAGGATCAACCAGTCTTTTTGAATCTCAATATTTTCAATAATTTTTTCAACAAACCCCCTTTTTGTATTTTGATCAAGCATCGGCAATTTTAAAAAATATTCTAAAAAACAGATAGGGTTTTTATTAAAAAGTATCTCAAGAATTGCACCATGATGTTCGGGATGTCCTACTATTATATTTTCTATGGCTTTATTAAATGCACTTTTTGTAACATCCCTCATACAAATCAAAGAAGAAAAAATATTTGCTGCTGAATGCATATTGTTCAAAACACGATCAAATAATTTTCCATTGTTTCCCGATGCGTACCAAGTACTAAAGAAGTAATAATAGTTAAAATCACACTTTTTTGATACATTACCTTGATAAGGAGTATTCATTAAAAGCTGATTGTGTGCAAAACTACGTACGCTATCGGTGTCATTATTTTTTTCTAATAATACCGAAGAGATTATAATCTGATCATCACAATAGTCTTTAAAGGCTTCAAGAAATGGTATTTCCTCATGCAAATAACGAGGACAAGATACCTTTAGAAATATTTTTTTAGTGTTGTATTTTGTTTTTAATTCTTTACAAATACGATCGCGAATATGAGTCCATTCGATTTTTATCGTCTCCCTATCAAAATTAAATAAAAATTCATCAAATGGAATAATAAAAATTGAGGCAATAACATACCCTAATTTTTTTTCATCAATGTGTACCAATGCAGATGAACGTAATATTCTTTCCTTTATTTTCTCATTTTCTGAAACAGTAATATTTTTTTGATACGTAATAATAAAATCCGGAATACGCACAAACGGCTGATTGTACATAATCATAATCGATGCGGGTATAATGAGTGATTTTGGTTGATATTCAAGGTATTTTTCATATGTATCAACCAAAGTTCTTATACTTTCCGGAATAAAGGTATAGGATTTTTGATAGATTTTATTTTCAACTTTTTCTTTAATATATTTAAATAATAATTTTAGGTCCTCTGGTCGTATATTATTTTGCAAAAAAACATACTGATAATTGTTCTGGATAATTTCATCAGCATCTAAGGCAGTATTCACGTTATTTTTACCGGTAAATTCAAATGGATGCGCACCAAACAGATTAATTATTTTGTAATTCGGATCAAGAAAGAGGTTAATAAGCGAATTTTCTCTTGTAATTCGATTGGTAGTATCATCTGATAAAAATATGTCATTAAGTCGCTTTGCTATAACGTTTTCCGGCAAAAATTCTTTTTCAATTTCATGAAATTTTAATACGCTCCAGAGGTTTTTGTGTACGTTATCATGAAATTCAAATACTCTCTCCTGTTTTTTGTTCACAGTATAATGGTGGAAGATATCTATATTTGAAAGATTCAAGCTGTATCTAAAAAAACCTATGATGTCGTTATGTATCGTTGAATCTGCCAATCGCACATTTAAAAGATCCTTAAAATCAAGGTTTTTGTAGATATTTTCTGACATTTCAAATGGAAGCTTGCCAAGTTCGTGCGATGCATAAACATTCGTGTAAAACATAGCTATTTGAAATAAAAAAATCAAAACAATCATTTTTCTCAGCGCTTTTTTTAAAAGATAAGGGTATGAGATTATTATACATTAAAAGGAGAAGGCGATAAAATTCTATTTATATTATCCCAAGATATTGTATTAACTGCTCAGTATAAATCAATGGATGTATGTTTGGATCATTCTATAAGATTTTTTTCAGGAAATTGTTTTTACTATCCTGGTCAAGCATTGGTTCAAATCTTAAAAAATATTCCGAAAAACGTGCGGGATTTTTATTAAAAAGTATCTCGAGTACAACATTATATACCGTTGGATATTGAGTTAATAAATCTAAAACAAACTCGTTAAATGAATTAACATAATAGGCTTCATTTTCTGCTTGGGAATGCTCAAGTAATTGTTTTGTCAGCACAGCTTCCAAAATATCCTGCTGTGTGGCGTCGGAAAAACTGTCTCTTCTTTCTATTAATTGGGCAATAATTTGTTCTGCTACAGATTGAACAAGACGCGCCGACAGGTACCCTCTATACTTTTCTGTTTTTTCAGAATACAAAAAATTGAAATATATACATAATAAAGATTCATCAGGCAGGGTATTAATTTTTTTGTCACAACTTATATTTGCAAAAATTTTATCTACTATTTTATATTCTGTATTTGACAAATCATTTTCAAGACACTGTGAAAGATACAAATTAAATAAGATTTTTCCACCGTGCTCAAACAAACCTCTTTTAAGACACGCAATCAATAACTCAGGGCAATTTCCATTATTTTGCGCCAGAATTCGCGCCAGTTGCATGAATTCAATAAATACATCATTGTGCGCAATAAATTCTTTGATAATCAAGTTTTCATTTTCATCAGTAAGATAATGAAAAATAAAATTTTGTGTAAAATTTTTTAAAACCTTTGTTTTTTCCTTAGTATTATACTGGCCTCGGTTGTCGATAAAATATTGAAAACAGAATATCGGCATGTACGCAAGATCATCTTCATCAAGACTTCTTTCTTTTATTCTCCTGAGTGTAAATTCAGAGAAATTGAAATTTTTGTAACATATTGTGTTAAAATATTGGGCGAGTCTATACGTTCTCACAATACCCCAATCTTGAGTGATTTCAGTATTTTCAATAATTTTTCCAATGAACTTCTTTTTTGTCTCTTGGTCAAGTGTCGATTCAAATTTTAAAAAATATTCTGAAAAACGTACGGGATTTTTATCAAAAAGCATCTCAAGAATTGCATCGTAATGCTGCGGATGACGCACAATTACATCTTCTATAGCTTGATAAAATGAATTTTTTGCAGAACTTTCTTTCTTGCTCAATTCACAAACCAAAAAGGAGAGCATACTTCCCGTAAACTGCATATTCGTCAAAACATGATCAAATAATTTACTATTGTTTCCCGATGCATACCAAGTACGAAAGAAGACATAATAGTTAAAATTATAATTTTTTGATAAGTTATCTTGAGCAGAAATATTCGTTAAAGATTGGTTGTGTGCAAAATTAGTCAAAATATCTGCATTATAATTTTCTTCTAACAATACTGAAGAAATCGTCACCCCTCTTTGAGAATAGTCTTGAAATATTTCAAGAATTGGTGTTTTGTACAAAAAATCACAACGGGATACCTTTAAAAATATATTTTTCTTGATATCACACTTTGTTCTTAATGTATCACAAATATGATCGCGAATATGAGTCCATTCGGTTCTTACCGTATTTTTGTCAAATAAAATTTCGTTGAATGGAATAATAAAAATTGAGGCAATAACGTACATTGGTTGTTCTTCATCGATGTATACCAATGCAGATGAACACAATTTTCTTTCCTTGGTTTTCTTATTTTTCAAGAAGGTAATATTTTTTTGATATGTAATAACAAAATCCGGAATACGCACGAATGATTGGTTGTATATGGTAATGGGTGATACAGATTCAATGAATGGTTTTTCTCGTTGATATTTCAGGTATTTTTTGTATTTATTAACCTGAGTTCTTATATTTTCCGGAATAAAGGTGTAGGATTTTTGATATGTTTTATTTTCAACTCCTTCTTTGATATCTTTAAATAATTCTTTTAATTGCCCCTTTTCTATGTCACCTTGTAGAAAAACATGCTGATAATTGTCCTGAATGATCATATGAACACTGGAAAAAGTATCAATGTTATCTTTACCGGTAAATTCAAACCGATGCGCACTAAACAGATTAATAATTTTTTGATTCGACTCAAGAAAGAGGTTAATAAGTGAATTCTCTCTTGTAATTCTATTGGTAGTATCATCTGATAAAAATATGTCCTTAATTCGATTCGTGATAACATTTTCAGGCAAAAATTCTTTTTCAATTTCATGAAATTTTACTATTCTCCACAGGTTTTTGTGTACAGTATAATTGGTAAAAATATTTACATTCGAAAGATCCAAACAACGCCTAAAAAAAACCCTTATATCATCATGCATAGGCGGATGTACCAACCGTACATTTAAAAGATCGACAAAATTGAGATTTTTATAGATATTTTCTGATATTTCAAACGGAACAGATTGCGACACATGGACTATATTTTCTTGATTCATGCAGCATAGAGTAATTATCTGGAATAAAAAAATCAAAATAATCATTTTTCTTAATGCTTTTCCAAAATGAACTAATAATATGAAATTATTATATACAAAAGAAAAAAACAAACACAATTCTATTTGTGTTATCCCTTAATAACTACCAATGGAACAAGGCGAGCAACCGGTCGCGCTAAATGCGCACCTGAAACAATTTGTATAACTTCCTCTATATCTTTGTACGCCAGCGGCGCCTCTTCTGCGATTCCGATGTGAGACCCAGAGCGAATCACAATTCCCTGTTTTTCAAGTTCTTGTTTAATATCAGAACCGCGAAACGAACGCTTTGCACTCATGCGAGATAATGTTCTACCTGCACCATGACATGAAGAGTAAAATGCAGAATTTTCCTCAGAGCCAACGAGAACATAAGATGCCGTTCCCATGGTACCGGGAATGAGTACCGGGTGTCCGGTACTCCGATATTTTTCAGGATTTTGTGGGTGATTTTTAGCAAACGCCCGCGTCGCCCCTTTTCGGTGAAGAAGGAGCTCTTTTTCAACACCATCAATACGATGCGTTTCACGTTTTCCAATATTGTGAGAAATATCATAAACCGTCTGCACCATTGCCGATGCGCCAAAAATCTTTTGAAACACCATTCTTACCTGATGACCAATGGTATGTCGATTGGCAAATGCAAAATTCGCAGCTGCAGCCATCGCATTAAAATAATTCTGACCTTCGGGGCTCAAAAATGGTGCGTATATGAGCTCGCGATCAGGTAAAGATAATTTTTTTGGATCATATGTTTTGTTCATAATTTTCACATGATCTGTACACGTTTGGTGCCCTAATCCGCGAGATCCGCAGTGAATCATAATGGTCACCATATCAGGCTCAAGGGAAAAAATATGTGCGACTTGTTCATCAAAAATAGCATCGACCGATTGCACTTCAAGAAAGTGGTTACCTGACCCAAGCGTACCCAATTGGTCCAAGGCGCGCTTTTTTGCATGCTCAGAAATTAAGTCAGAATCGGCATTATCCATCTGACCTTCAGATTCGCACAATGTAACATCACGCGCATCACCAAAACCAAGCGATATCGCATAGCGCGATCCACCAGACAACAACGCATTTATGTCTTTCAGGGACAACTGTATATTGCCAGAAACTCCCACACCAGACGGAACGGCCTGAAACAATTCATTTGCAAGCTCTTTTTTGTGCTGTTCAATATCCTGTTTTTTCAGATTCGTTGCCAAAAGTCTCACGCCACAGTTTATGTCATATCCGATACCACCGGGAGAAATAATACCACCCTCATGAATCGCCGTTGCGGCAACGCCACCAATAGGAAATCCATATCCTTGATGAATGTCAGGCATTGCAAATGCAGCACGTTGAATGCCTGGTAATGTCGCCACATTAATCAGTTGCCACAAAGAAAGTTCATCTTCGGTTTTTTCAAGCATCTTTTGATTAATGAAAATTCGGGCAGGAACTCGCATATCTGATCGGTATGTTTTTTCAATTTCATATTCATACGGTGAAATTTGTTTAATCGCACGCAAATCAATTTTTTTCTCTGCCATGGATGCCCCTTTTAAATATCAAATACAATTGTCGCATGCCACAAACCCTTATCTTCTGTCACTTCCAGCTCGTGGTACGTAACTGATTTTACTTCAACACCTTCAAATCGCTTTACATTTCTTCCATACAACGTTGCATCTATTTCACGGTCAGTGCATATTGCAAATAATACACGATCATAGGATTCATTATGCACATCAGACAGGTAAAGCACTTCAGAAAGGAAATCAACCAACAGTGATTCAATATCGGGAGACTGAATTACAAGGTGCCGTTCTTGAGTGCTCACAGCATCGCCTAAAACAGGCTGCATGATGGAGAACATTCCATGCACGGCTCCTATAAACAATTCTTGTCGTGTATCTGCCGTAACACGAATTTTTGTATCAGCGGTGTGAGATAAAAGATCAAAAGAATACATGATATAGCCCTTATGTTTGTTTTCAGTATCCCTTTTTCATGGTCAAAACAAAATATTTCGGCATACAAAAAATGGTTGCTATACTTTGTAGCATTATTGTTTCCAAAAAGGGATCGAGATGAAGCAACTTCGTTTATTATGTTTATTATTTCTCTTTTCAAGCATCTACAGCATGAATTTCACCGATATTGGAAATCATCTCACAACTGCAGTATCATTCGTGTGGAAAACAATATGCAATGAAAAAACGGATGAAGAATTGCTGCAAGATTTTAACAATACGATAATTAATGAGCAAGCTTCACATGCAACAAAGATGAAAATTGTGGAGCGTGTCATGTACCGTCTCATCGACCGCAAAAAAGAGATGCCTCTTTCTTTGTTAAAAAGTGTGCTTGATCAGTACAAAAACAATAACCCAATAGTCGTTTCTGCATTGATTTTTAATGAATGGACTGCTCACCAAAATTATAAGTATGTAAATAGGAATAACGATTTTATTTACCAAGATGATTTTGATGAACCTGTAGGCCACACGCTATTTGATCGGGCCCTTGAAGAAACAAACAGAGAGGTATTTAAAATATTATTTTCATATGAACTTTATAGTCATGAAAATCATCTCATCCACCCTCTTCCTTTAACAATTTCTGGAAAAACACATAAACCTGTCACTGCCATTTTTAATATTCCAGAAAGCGAAAAAAAGGAGTCGTGCATCAAATTTTTATTTCGACAACGAGGTTATCAAAAGATGTTTGCAGAAATTCCACAATGTCATACTTCTCAAAATCGTAATTCATATGGGTATATTGCCTTGAAAATTAGATTTGAAGAAAAAATAGAAAAATACATGACGCTCCTTCTCCCCTATATCAAGAATAGAATGGTCATTAATAAGTCTTTATCTGAAGTTGAAGGTGCAACTGTTATCACCCCAGAGATATATAAACGTTTACAAAAACTTCTTCTTGAGAGCGGGGCAAAGCCAAACTTCAAAGCATTGCTCGCAACATTAGTTGATAACAAGAATTCACAGAGGTTTTGCTGCGACGAATATCCATCGCTACACTCACTTCCTGATTTTGTACAATCACGAATTGATGGCACAGAGGAATTACTTCGCTATGGAGGAAAATTTGACGATGATTATAATACATACACCGAACACAAAAAAAACAAATTTAAAGCAATACCTGATACCAAATTTCGTTGCGTTTTTCCAAATGAAGCAAAAGGTGCAATTTGTAGCGCACTTGATGAGATTGCAGTAAAAATTAACACAGAAGAAAAATTTCGAAATCAGTTTTTTACTTATGATCACCAAAAAAACTACCATGCATTATTAGAAACGTTATGCCAAAATTATCCAAGACCTGCCTGGTGGATTATGCGAGTGTTGGATGATCGTAATTGCGATACCACAATTACGGATATGTCTCATATACCGCAGTTCTGTTTTGATCAGATGAATAATCTACTTTTAAACCCTATATCTGACATAAAAGAGATTCGGTCATGGAAAGAACTCATGCTTTTTCTGCTATCAAAAACTCCCGATATATTTAGAGATAAAAAAAGGGAACTGGAGCAATTAATGCTTCGTATTGTTGAGCAGGGATATTCTGAAAAACCATGGACATACAAATTGTTGAGACCACTCCTGATTTATTGTATAAAAACCAGTGAGTTTGTTTTGGATATTTCGATTCAAAATGGCACTGAAGGATCCCTTATTCATCTCCTTTGCCGAGTGCCATTTGATGTGCCAATGTTGAGAATGATCTCCAAAACATATCAGAGAAAAGATCCCCGATCGTTGTACTTGGCGTGCTCTGAAAACAATAAAACTCGTTTTGGACAAGAAAAACATTCTACGCCAAAAGATATCGCAAAGACCTGGTTGAAACAGTGTAATGATCAAGAACAAAGAGGGGCGTATCAAGAGGTCTTAACTATATTGCGACATGATATATTGACGACAAAACAAAAAGCATCATCACACTGTCCGTATGTTGATACCGTCATCGGTGAACTTTCAGATTTGGAAAAAACAACCGAATGGAAAATAGCACATTGCTCAAACATTTGAAAAAATTTGGAGAGAGGAAGTACAACATGTTTAAAAAGTTAAAATTATTCGGATTTCTCACACTATTATTTTTTTCTATAGCGTCTCGTTGTGCTTCTGAAGAAGAACAACATGTTGTTCATAGTAAGTTTCCCACATTTAACCCCATAAAAATAACCGGCATGTATCTCCAAAGGGCAAAAAAGGTACTGAGCATCAAAAATTTTCTAATCTTGATATATTTGTATGGTAAATTTACTACAATATGCTTTTTTGTATCTCAGTGTTTAATGTTTGCCTCCTTTTTTGGAATAATATTATCACGCATAACTCTATCAGACAGGATAGATGCTTTGTCATTGAAGCTCTTTGATCTCAGTGATACAGTGACGATACCATGTAAGATACCATTCTATCCAATCTTTTTCGCATTGAATCGTATGGCCTCTATAACCGATAACGGAAAACGACTATCTCCACTCTATTGGTATAATTTGCCGGAAAGAAGGAGAATTGCTCACATAATCCATGACCTGCTCAATGAACATAATCAGACAATGGATATGAAAAAATTAAAATCATTGTGTCGTCGCTATAAAGAAAATGATCGCAATGTTTTGTTGTTCGCGCAAGGATATTATCGTGAATATGACCATTTGACATACAAACAAATATTTGAACGAGCTCTTCAGATACAAGACAAAAAACCATTGTTTTATATCTGCAAAACATTAAAGCAAACCGATAAATCCAAAAAAATTTCTAAGTTATCGCGTTTCATTACTCATTTTGCATTTCAAGAATTAGAAACGCCAGAAAAAAAGGCTACTATTCGCGCTATTTGCAAAAGCAATGTTTTTGAAAATGACAAAGATTTTATAGATGATTTTATTGGTTATTCTTTAGAAAGGTGCCGTATTGACCAATGCATCATTGATTATATTGAATATGATAAATCGGGATTTTATAGATACAACTTTGCGAAATATGTTCCTGTTGTATTAGCTTATGGTTGCAAGGATACTATCCCAAAAAGTACGGTTCTGAAGGTCCTTTACAAGCGATCCATTTCTCCACTCTCAACTTTTCGTATCATTGAAAAGATACTTTCGAGGCATCCGATAGAAAAATTAAATTTAAAGGAACTCATTGACTACAAAAAGGCAAAGGGTAGCACTAAATCTATTGATTTGATTTCTATGATAAAATTGTTATTGTCATACGCTGCTTTGGAAATAAACTTTAATTTTAATGTGTCAGAAATTATAGAACATGCAAAAATCATCAAAGAAATGCTGCAAGATGAGCAGACGTTTAAAGATCATTTTTTTAATTACGACGACTTTAAACAAAAAGATCATAGTACATTATGTAAAACGATGCTTGAGAGGTACCCACAATCAACTGCTCATTGGATCTTACGGAATTTACAAGCGCAACTAACGAGTTTGAAAAAAGAAAAATTCATCGACTCAACCACAACAGATACAGATTACATATCCACATTGTGCCTCGATCAAATGAATACAATACTTGGACAACCTGACACAGATGAAGAAACAAAAAAAAGGATCACACCATGGAAAGATCTTATGCTTTTTCTTCATGCGAAGGTGGTAGGTGTATTTCAAGAAAAACAGGAGAAACTTGCTACTCTCATTCTCCACATTGTTGAGCAAGGATATTTTGAAAAACCAAAAACATACAAAGCATTGCGGCCTATTCTGAAGAGTTTGCTTGGTGATATCTCGCTATGCCCAGACATCACCATTCAAAATGGTACTGAAGAGTCGCTATTACACCTCTTAACAAGAAGATCCTTCGACAATAATATGCTGAAAAGGATTATCAACACCTACAAAATTCGTAACCCTTTCATGTTGACCGTTGCCTTATCATGTATGGTCGAACATACCAATTTTAAAGAAGATGCAACGACGACACTACAAAACATGATCGAAAAACGATTACAAGATTATGAAAATGCTTTACATGAGATTGAGAAGGAAATGATCCTTGCAAATGAAACAAAAGGGATACTACAAAATATAAAATAACCATGAACACTCTTGAAGTCGGTAAATAACAATAAAAAAAGCGACCATTTCGATCGCTTTTTTTATTGTTAAAAAATTTTCCTCTTATTTCAGCCACTTTCCACATCACAACCCATAAAGCGTCATGCTCGGAATTGCTCCTTTTTTTTTACCTGCTAGGATAATGCCTAATAAAGTATGGAGCATTAAAAGGCGAGACGGTATGAGAAAAAATATTAATCTACAAAAGCACCACCGCCTGGAAACTTACCGAGCAAGAATATTAACGCTATGCATAGGCCCAAGGATAGTTTTCCAATCTTTGATAACATAAAACCCTCACTTTGTTTTCTTACTATGGATTAAATACTGTCCCAACCCAATATTACTATGGAATTTACAATGAATCAACTGAATATCTCAAATCTAATTCATGTTCCTCATTCCTATAATATCATAACTTTCATCCTGTTTGCAGGATTCATGGTAGTAAAAATTTTCTTGCTGTACATCATGGATAAATATCGACAAAAAACTGAAAATGCTACTCCTCTTTTCCTACTCTCGATCTCTATCGCTTCTTACTTAGTAGGCGAAGTGGCCATTCTTTTCCTACTGTTTAATGATGACTTTATAGTACACACACTTTGGCGTATTGCGTGGAACATACAACCGCTCCAATTTTATACGCAAATATTGTTTGCGCACAGCCTTGTCCAACAGAGATACAAAATACAACAGAAGGATAAACTCTTTCTCAGTATATTTTTTGTTTTCATATTTTTTCCGCTCCTATTGTTATTCATAACACCAAATAACAATAACATCATTATGGACCACTTTCTTGATATATTCTGCAGAGTTGGAATCGTAAAACGTTTCCTTATAAAAATATTTGGTTATCTCTTTTTGATATTCACCCTGCGCGCCATATGGAAAGAAACTTCGATCGCACCCGCAATACCACATATTTTAAGATTACAACTAAAAGCATTTTTTATACTCATGTGTATTCCATTACTTCCCGATGGTATCTCGCTCTTTGGCGAGATGTTTCAGAACCAACCCCTTTTTACTTTTAATACATTCATATTGTTAGACTTGTTTTCAGTCATGCTCTTTACGACCTCGCTCCTCTTCTTTGCCCGACGTATTTACCACCTGCGCTTTTTGAATTTAACAGAGCGTGTTATTGCCGGCCCAACATCTCGTCTCACCAATGAACAGTTATTAGAGACCAAGCATGCTTTATGTATGGCCAAGACACTATTTGAACTCCCCAGCATTCACGCAACATTTTTCTATCAGCTTGCACATATTGAACCAGATCGCATCACGTTTCATCTTGCCAAACCACAAAAACCCAATACGATCAATCCAATTGGACAAGCAATTGAACAGTTTATACACGACCAACCAAAACTTGCATCACAATTTTTTGTCGAAGATTCTCTGCTTGTATATGATGAACTCGCATTCACCTCCTTTTATGAACAATCCAAAAATACGGTCGCCATCCTAGAATTTATGGATCAAATTAATGCAAGCGTTTTCATTACATTAAAACAGCAAGATCAATTCTTTGGTGCTATCGTTATCGCAAAAAATACACACAAAGAGCTCTTTCCGCGAGCAACGCAAATACAAATGCAATTGTATGGCACGTTTGTCACCTATGCGCTCGAACAGTTTGAGCAAGTTGCACATCGCACGTTGCTCGAAGAACATAAGAAGGTATCACTTGAGCTTTTCAAAACGAATCAAAAAAACGCTCGGTTTCATGAAAGTCTTGCATCGATCGTAAAACCAGATTCACTCAAACGTCATGGCATTGTGCTTTACAAGAACGCGGTGTTTTCCTCAATCAACCCAGCGACCGAAGAACTTCTGCAAATCAACCCGAATCTGCATCATGGTCATCCGCTGAGTAAAGCGCTGAAGGAATTAGTACGCCGCGTAACACAGTATGGTACCCCTCATACAATCATTGAAAAAAATATTGCAGGACAAGATATTTGCTGCAAGGGATTTCCGTATAAAAAAGATGAACTGGTCATTCTTGTGTCCCCCGCTGATGTCACCGATACGTTGCATCTTGAACACACCATTTTGAATCCGGCCGACGTTGATTACACGATTTTTCTTCATGCCACCCAGGCAGGACATGTTATCAACCAGGCACTGCCGGGAAACGGAAATATTATACAAAACGCAAAGGTCCATATGCTCAAAACATTGCTGTCAAAAAAAGCGATGCTACTTACCGTACAGGACGATGATATTGATATGATGCTGACCATCGCCCAAAACGTGTGTCGCAAATCTGTTATACGAACCGTTGACTGTTCATCGGATGCACGGCATGATACTATTTCTGCACTGCTCTTTGGCAAACAACGGTTTACGTCAACTGAGATCGTTTCAGACCACGGACTCTTATATACGTTTGATGAATCAGGAATCATCCACATCAAAAACGCTCATCGCCTTGAAATCCAAACACAGCAACTCGTGTTGCAGTTTCTCAAAACTGGATTTTTTTGTTTGTATCGATCAGAATCCCAACATACGAGTAATGCAACGATCATCATGAGCTCACATGAAGATCTTGAACTTCGAGCCAAACAGGGATTATTTTCACAAGAACTCTACGATTACTTGAAAAACGCCATTATTACGCTGCCCAACTTGACAACTTTACCGTTTGCCGAGCTGGATACGCTCGCTCGATCATTTCAAAAACAACTTGTGCTTGCAGCAGAATATCATCATGTTTTTGGATTAACGTCACAAGAGCAGGAAACACTCGATTCCAAACGTCCGCTGAGCTACCATGAACTCCACAGAATAATCAGCTCATGGATCAAACAACGCATGACTCAATCCGAGGCGATCCAAGAAATGACACTCTATACACCAAAAACACAAGTACATGACGCGACGCTTCTCAATGCAGCACGGCTTGGAAAACAGACACTCAAAGATCGAAAACTGATGCTGGCATTATGGGAAAAGTTTCAAAACCAAAGCAAAATCGCGCAACTACTCAATGTTGATCGATCCTCAGTTCATCGTCGACTCAAGGAATATGGAATCGGTGAAGGCTGAATAATTTTTTCATAAAACCACTCTTTTTTTAAATACACACTATTCATTATTTTACAAGAAATATCCTCATTGATTTCATTTTAAAACGGTGGATCATTTTCCAAAAGAAACTAGTGAAATTATTCGATTGTTGCGGCATTTTTTTAACAAAATCGCGCTTGCTAAACAAAATGATTCATGATACCTTTTCTCACAGTATAAATGCAACAAAATCATACCAAAAAAGGAATAACACAATGTTGAACCATAAAATACTACTTATCACTGCACTCTCAATGTTATCCTTACACCACACGCATATAACTGCCATGTCAATAAGAAAGCAAATGAGTGACGCAATTCAAGGAACTGATGCAAAACGAGTACGTTCGTTGTTAGATGAACATGGGGATAAAAAAGAAATTTACGCCGCTGATGATGAGGGAAACACATTATTACATGAAGCATGCAAAATGCTTAACAACGCTCATAATGGCAAGGATTCTATAATATCTATTGTTGATCAATTATTAAAAATTTGTAGTTATGATTTCAAAAAGTACGATGTCAACGCAAAAAATAGGGATGATAATACACCGTTTCATTATGTCAACGAGGGATTACTTTGTCCTGAGAACTGTATCGTAGAATGGTTTTTTCAAAAACGTGCAAAGCCCAATATACAAAACAAGGAAGGCAACAGTCCTTTTCATCACCTTCTTCAAGGAAAAATAGATCCTAACAAAAGAGAAGGAGGGTGTAGTGCTGCCACCATTAAATTATTTCTAAACAACGGTGCTAATTCCAATTTACCAAATAATGATGGTTATACACCCTTTCATTATATATGCCAACAAGATGATTTTACGTTAATTAGATTATTTTTGGACGGCGATGCCGACCCAAACACACAAACAAAACACAGTCACAATACTCCTTTTCATTTTATCTGTCATAATATTGCAGAAGAAAAATTCCACGTTAATGCGATTGAGCAATTTTTTCAAAGAGACGCTGATCGAAGAGCTAATCCTAATATACAAAACAGAGAAGGCAACACACCCTATCATCACATTGCCCGCGGAATATATCGCCCTGATGTTATTGAATTATTTTTAACATATGGTGCACGCGGAGACATCCCCAACAATGCCGGCGAAATCCCTGATGCTTTGAAATTAGAAAATGAAAACGAATACAAAAATGGTTTCAGAGCAATACACAATAAAAATCTCGAATGGGACACCGTACAAGATCACCCATATTGGGAGAAATATCCAGAATATCTTTCGAAGTTTATAAAACAAACATTTCGTTATTGTGCATCAGATGTACCACGTGATGATTTTATAATCAATGATCAAAATATAATAACGATGGTCACCATCCACGATATCAACGACCAAGAAAATCCAGATTATTATGATACAGCAAATGTTCAATTTAAAGGTATTATGAAATTTGCAGAGGATTATATAAAAGCCTATAACCAAAAGAAAATGGATAAGATGCATAACGAGAAGAAGAAAATTCTCCATCTTATTTCTTTTTCGTGGCAGAACAATATAATTTCAAGCGCCGAAAAACTTTCAAAATATCTTGATGGAGCCTATCGAAATTCAAGATTGATTTTCCTTGCTCCTGGTTTTGGGTGTGATGTGGCCAATCTTACATCACATAGAGTTGGTTATTTGCAAATCAATAAAGCGATTAAAGAAGAAAATGATGGCATGGTTAATCCTGATAAGGAAAAACTGCATAAAGGACGAATCAGATTACTTATGTACTTTCTTCCCATATGCCGACATAAAATTCCCCAAGTGAAAAAGAGTTTGTCCATAGACCTTCTGGGAAGGGAATATGATGAATTGAATGATAGCATTGCTACGACACCGACAAACTATGATTTAATGCTCAACTTTTATTCCCCAAACGACACAAAAATCAAGGACGATGCTTTTACCCATCAGATGAAGAGTTTTGCCATTACAACTATTTTTGCTGGAATATTTGGTGGAGGTATTGTAGCCCAGGCCTCTAACACGGATAATGTAAGGGACAATGTATTACGCACTATCATCGGCGCAGGTACGGGCATATTGTATCCCGGTTTGACAGCTTACAACAAGAAAAAAACAATATCTCGGTTGGTCCGTCATCGATATGAAAATGTTAGCCCGATAAGCGAACCTAATGGTGATTCATTTACCATCGAAGGTCCAAAAGTGCATCTTGAAACGAAGGTAAACAAGAAATACATTGGACACAGCGTTCCCGAATTATCACAACATCTTTCAATTATATACAAAATATTGAAAACACAATATTTCACCGAACTTGCACAGAGTAGAGGTTTTTGTATCAATATTAACACAGAGCACAATGTACATACATTATCAGAATATCTTAAGGAAAATGAAAGTAAACTGCATATTGTTGAACGATCTGTTGCTGGAAAGGTTATTAAGGATAAATATATGTTTAATGATAATGGCATGAAATCAACAATCGAAGACGAGTTTAAATTTTGGAATAATTGTGCAGATAATTGTAAAGTACAATGTTGGTTCGATAACGAGCCCCTTCCACTCGATACGGAAGATAATCGTTATTTTTATTGGGCAAGAATAACTAAAAAAGTAGGAACTGATGATCGCGATCAGTTGATAACACAAGCAAAAAGAACGCAGGTAAGCCACAAACGTCTCTTTGAATATATAGACACATTACAATGAAATCGAGACATATCTTAAAAAGGGAGATTATGTATAATCAATATGTATTGAGCCTCCTTTGTGCTGTTTTTATTTCCTTATCTTGTCATGCGATGCATATGGATGATTTACTTGGGTTGGCATTTTCAAAAAAAGTAACCGAGACATTTCAACGCACAAATAAACGTCATGAGAAAGTCTCTCGCATAAAAAAAATAGCGCCTTTAGATCATATGTTTTTTAGACTTTTTTCGAGACAACAAAAGCCGCTTATATCGCCGATGCCTCTGACATGCGAAGACACGGAGTGTTCATTACCCTTAGCACCAAAAGATGATATCGTACTTCCCGGAGATTTTTCAATGTCATCGGTTGATGATCATACCATAAAAACGCTGAACCAAGAATTAAAAGAGACGTTCAAAGAACCAATTGCTGCTTGTATTGAAACGGTTCACGAAAACGCACAACGCCTTGTGGTTATTAAGGATCGCGTTTTACCATACCTTATCAATCAAGATAAAGGGGTTGAAGATACCCATTATATAGTTGAAACCGATATACATGTTGACCCTGATCCGGTGATCGCACTCGAACATCACAGTTATGAATTACAACAGATAAATCCTGATCCTTCTTTACCAAAACTGCCTACTCGTCACCAGTTAATAACCCCTGATTGTAATTATATTTCCAAGGACACTTTGATAGATACTGATCCGAATAAGCCTGCAAAAAATAATTCTTCGAAATTGAATATTTCAAAACAAAAAATTCTTGTAGCAGCCGTAACTTCTGCTTCTCTGATGTATTTGTTATGGAAACAAATACATAATGAACAAATAGATGATGACCGCAAGAAGAAATGTCTTGCAAGAGTGATAAATCAATTAATTGATCCAAGTAAAAATATACCTTTTTATTTGTTATGGAAACAAATACATAATGAACAAACCAATGAACAAACAGATGAGGAATTATTGTTTGCTTTTAATGATACATTCAACAATGAAGAGTATGCCGATGACCGCAAGAAGCAATGTCTGGAAAGAGTGATAAATCGATTAATTGATCCGAAAAAAACCATGCCTTTTGAATTATTGAAATCTATGTTTGATCAATATGATAAAGATCCTTTGATAAATAAAGGACTGTTAAAACGTGATGTTCATGATACAAAAAAACCTGGCGGTTATTCAGCATGTAGAGTAATAGTTTCACGCGCACTTTTAACACTTGACGATAGAGCCTTAAAACTATTATTTTCACATGATATGTATCAGAAAAAATCATCTGGCGATTTGTCTGATGGCTTTTTTTTACGTAATAAATACGACATTCCTGAGCCAATGCACATAATTTTGCATTTTCCAGAAGGTAAACAAAAAGAAAAATGTATAAAAATCTTTTTTAAGTACGCGATATATCAAGGTATGTTCAGCTACATTTTTACAGACGACTGCCCTATTGAATATTATTCATCTGATATATCGAAAGATGAACGTATAGAAAAATATGTAAAACTTTGTACCCCCTTCATAACAGATTCCGATGTGTTTTATGATTTCATAAGGGAAATAAAACGGTTTATTGATGTTAACCCTAACCTGTATAAAGAACTAATTATAATGCTTCTTAGTTTTGGCACTAAAATATCGAAGTGTTGTCAAATTTATCAATCAGAAGCACGCATAGAAGAAGAAATAAAATTTCGAAACGATTTTTTTACCTACAATGATAAAAATCATTATACCAAGTATAACGAGTTGCGGGAACGGCATCCAAACACAATGGGATGCTGGATATTGCGTGTTTTGCAGTCTCGATTAGAAAAACCTCTGGAAGGCGCTAACAATGCAAAAAATGGTGACATTGTAATTGATACTAATGACATGATTGATATGAGTATGCATGATGTCAAACACATACCCCAATTGTGTCTTGAAGAAATGAATAAGATATTGTCAAATCAATGTGCGCATGACAAAGAAACGAAAAAAGAGATTGTACAATGGAGGGACTTATTCCTTTTTCTTGGATCAAAACTTCCCGATGCCTTTACTAGTAAATCACGGGAATTGGGCATTTTGATGCGTAAGATTGTTGAACAGGGGTATTATCAAAAAAAATCGACCTATAAAGCGCTTCGATCGATATTGGAGTATTGTTTAGAAAGTGACACATTGTGCCCCGACATTTCAGTACAAAATGGCGTTGAAGGGTCAATGATACATATTCTTTCATGGTCCTCTTTTTCTGATAATGACATTTTGGGGAAAACTATTGATACGTATCGAGTAAAGGATCCAGCATTGCTTTATTATGCTTCCTCATGCATAAAATCAGATCGATTTAAGCACGAAACAGGTACAACACCAAAAGATATTGCACAAAATCGGTTAAACATGTGTACCGATAGCCAAGAAAAAGAAAAAATTATTGAAACAATAGCAATACTCAATCAAATACCAAGCTTTAATACAAATAATCTTGATAACATAGTACGACATATAAAAGATGGCCACGAAAGAAAATTAAATGAAGAAAAATTAAAGATTCATCAAGAAAAGTTAGAAATAATAAAACCGAGGCAACAGCTTTGGATTGTACGCTACGAAGAACCTTCATTTTTCTTGGGCAAGAATAAATAAATCATTACCTATACTGAGCTAGAGATATTTACCGGCAATTCATATCGCACTGTCTTTTGTTTTTTAGATGAAGAAATAAATCGGTGAAGAAAGTACCACCGTACAACACGGGTAATCGTAACAAAAAGGCTTGTGTTTTAGTCAATAACTTCTCTACAATAACAAAAATTTTGTCATGTAAAGGAGAGACCTCTATGAAGCTCATATTTTTCAAGTATAAGATGAATATATACAAAATGCTTTTTACGCTACTCATATATCAAAGTACTTATGCAGATGTCATGGTTACCAAAGAATACGTCACACAATCCTCAGGTCAGCAAAAACCAAGGACTGATGAAGAAAGAACTGATCATATCGAAAATGTCATGAAAACAAGTTTTGCAAAAATTTTTGCCGGTATAATAAATGCTTTGCAAAATCCAAAACAAAAAGCACATTACGTTGCGGACTGTATCAACGCAATGCTTAATGTCATTTGGGAAGCAACACGAGACAAAAAAATAGAGGAATGGGAAGAAATTTTCAAAGTTATCAATGAAATATGCGATTCTATCGACGATCAGGAAATTGCACAAGAGATCAAGAAGATTATTCAAGAAGATCACGAAGCAAAGCGACTCCTTATCGCGCAAAATAAATGAATGCCGATCCAAAAAAGGTATTTCTTGAACATATCGCATATCAATTACGATATAACACGGTCATTATGACAACAAAGGCCGGCTCTGGTCACGTAACGTCCTGTCTGTCGTGTGCAGAAATAATGGCAGTTCTTTTCTTTGATGTCATGCGTTTTGACCCTGATCACTATGACGATCCAAACAATGATCGATTTGTTCTTTCAAAAGGCCATGCTGCACCAATTCTATACGCCGTCTGGCATCTGGTTGGTAAAATTTCTCAAGACGAACTTTTCACCTATCGACAGGCAAACTCACGACTTGAAGGACACCCAACACGGAGATTTCCGTACGTTGACTGCGCAACCGGATCACTTGGTATCGGATTATCGGTTGGCGTTGGTCAAGCACTGCATGCAAAACGAAGAAACAAAACATTCAAAACATTTGTCCTGCTTGGTGACAGTGAACTTTCTGAAGGCTCTATCTGGGAGGCTGTTCTTATTGCTGCGTATTATAAACTCGACAATATCATTGCGGTCGTCGACATGAACCGCCTTGGTCAAAGTACAGAAACGATGTTTGGATATAACGCACAACAATACCAAGAAATATTTCAAGCGCATGGCTGGCACTGCCTCATCGTGGAAGATGGGCATGATATCACATTGTTACGAAACGCAATTAATGAATCTCATATTGTAAAAAATAAACCAACAATTTTTATCGTACACACCGTGAAGGGTGCTGGAATAGCACTGTGTGCAAACAAACCTGGATTTCACGGGAAAGCATTTTCAAAAGAACAACTTGATCAAGTTTTACGTGAATTGAAACAAACCGCCGGCAATGCCACCCAAACCACTCACTATACATGGAAACCGAACATACCGCAGCCAACATCAACACTCAAAATCGAAACTATCAAGACGATTGAGACACCGAGCTCTTTTTTTGAAACGGAAAGAAAATATGCGACACGAAAAGCATTTGGCATCGCGCTCAAAGAACTTGGCAACCTCAATCAACGCATCGTCTCACTTGATGCTGAAGTAAAAAATTCAACGTACGCTGAAATTTTTGAAAAGGAACATCCCAACCGGTTTTTTCAATGTTTTGTGGCTGAGCAAAACATGGTAAGCATGGCGGTCGGTATGCAAGCGCGTGGAGAAATTCCATTCGTTTCAACGTTTGGTGTTTTTTTGACACGTGCACATGATCAATTACGAATGGCAGCGATCGATCAAAATGCACTTCGAATCGTCGGGTCACATGCTGGTGTCTCCATCGGCCAAGATGGCCCCTCACAAATGGCACTTGAAGATATTGCAATGATGGCAACACTACCACATGCAATTATTTTCTATCCATGTGACGCGATCAGCACGACAAAACTCATGAATCTTATGCTGCAATATAATGATGGCATAAGTTATTTGCGCACAACTCGAGAAGAAACTGCGATACTATACAGTGACACGCACCATTTTGAAATTAGTGGATTTCACGTTCTTAAAAAAAGCGCGCAAGATATTGTAACAATCATCGGCGCTGGCATCACAGTTTTTGAAAGCTTGAAAGCGCATGATATTTTAAAACAAAAACAAATATCCGTTCGAGTCATCGATCTATATTGCGTCAAACCAGTTAAGCCTGAAAAATTAGCGCAAGAAGTTAAAACAACAACTCGACGTGTGGTGGTTGTTGAAGATCACTATCGACAAGGTGGCATCGGGCAAATACTTTTTGAAGCACTCGCCGGTTACAATTTTGATATAAAACATTTAGCAATAGATACTACCCCCCAATCAACAACCGCAGAAGAGCAACGCGCAATGCACCACATTGATGCGGCAGCAATTGTGAGCGTTGTCGAGAAGTTTTTTCATGAAATTGAGACGCATTGAACGCTTTTTTAAATTTTAACAAAAGACATTCCCGTATCTGAGCGTGAAACATAAACAATTGATTTATCGGCAATTTATCGGCATACTAATGTATAGAAGTAATGCCGATAAATTGCCGATATTATGCCGATAAAATTTGACCCAAAATATACAATAACACCGACTATTGCAAATGCCCTCATGCATATTGAGGGGATAAAAGAGAAAGTTTCACATTTGCCACTCCATCCAACTGTTCTTGCCACGTTGCGAGAAACTGCTCGTCTTTATACAACACACTATTCAACAATGATCGAGGGTAATCGACTTGATATCGATCAAATCGATCAAGTTTTATCTCATCAGGGCCATTTTCCCGGAAAAGAACGAGACGAGCACGAAGTAAAAGGATATTATGCGGCGCTCACACAACTTGAAAAATGGTCAGCAAAAAGAGAAAAGATAACGGAAAAAACGATACAAACATTGCATGCTCTTGTTATGGCGAATGGAAAAATTGCTGTCAAACCAACACATTATCGTGATGGTCAAAATGTTATTCGTGATGGCCGGACAAAAGCCATAGTTTATTTACCACCCGAAGCAAAAGATGTACAACAACTGATGCAGTCGTTGGTTGTATGGATTAATATCAACAAAAATTTACCTTGCCCTATTGTCGCTTCTATCGCACATTATCAATTCGCAACAATTCATCCCTATTATGATGGTAATGGCAGAACAGCACGATTGCTTACCACATTAATTCTTCATTTAGGCGGATACGATTTAAAAGGTTTGTATTCGCTTGAGGAGTATTATGCAAAAAATTTAGATGCGTATTATGAGGCAATAAGTATTGGCGAGTCCCATAATTATTACATGGGCAGAGCAGAAGCGGATATAACAAAGTGGGTTGAGTATTTCGTTAAAGGGATGGCTATTTCTTTCGAGCATGTGCTTGCAAGAATGCAAGACGCTGATCGTAAAGGCCTACACGATGTCAGTCATAAACTGAGGAATTTAGATCCAAAACAACGCAAAGCGCTTGAGCTTTTTCAACAATTTGAATCGGTTTCAAGTCGACAGATCGGCGATCTGTTTGGATTTAAACCTCGTACTGCAACACAACTTTGTTCCTCCTGGGTACGCCAAGGGTTTTTAAAAATCGTCAATCAATCTAAAAAAGGAAGACGGTACTCGTTGGGTGATGATTTTGTTTCATTGATTGATTAACCGCTCACTGTATGGCTTTTATTCTTCTTTATAGCGAAATAATCATTAAAAAGTGCCTTTTCTACAACTATTTCGCCTGAAAAAAATCGTTTCAAATAGAATTTTTATTGACAAAATCTTGGTATAGTCTATTCTGAGAGTAGATTATCAATTAAATAATAAGGATATATTATGAAAAAAGCTTTCCTTTTGATCATTGTTCTTTCAAGCTTTTTAGGATATACGCATAAAACAACATGTAACACCGCTCTTAATGCAACTGTTGCACTTGGTTCGGTCGGTTCTCTCGCATACTGGGCTGGCGTGCTGTGGCTTCAAGAGCAAGGCATTTTAGGCAGCACTTTCGAATCACCTACCATTATTTCGCGAATTGTCCTTGATGCGTTAACCACCGGAAATATGGTTTATGCCATCTATCAGAAAAACAAAGATGCATCCAACACTACTACAAAAGAGGCAGACAAAAAGAATACAAAAAATAATTCCTCACTTCTCAAGGCATCCATGGCAATATCTGCACTTGGCAGCGCTGCATCATTCTTGTTTTGGCTGAAACCTACACTAAATGTCATTCAAAATTATGGCATCACGACAGCTATAGAATCGACCCTTCTTTTGCGACTTGCTCTTGATGTTCTCACAGTTGTTGCAACAGGAAAATATATTTTGAATAGATAATAATTTACAGCAGCAAAGGTATCTCTTTGCTGCTGTATTCAGTATGGAGTGAAATACAAGAAAAAATTTATATTTCTGCTTACTATAATTACTTTTAAACAACACTTTGCAATAAGTCCATAGGATATACAATTCAGAAATCCTATAAAACTCCTTGTTCATGCTGAAATTTCGCTAAAAGCTTTTTAAACTCATAAAAAGAACGAAACAATATTGTTTCGCTCTTTTTACTTGTCTTTTTAAAAATTTTTAAACATGGACGACGACAGAAGAACGTATTGCTGACTTCAACCGCTCAGCACGAATTCGCTTATTTTTTTTAAAGATTTTCATGTGTTGAGCAAAAAGAGAATGGCTTTCACAGATCGAACGTATTTTACCATAAAAAGGCTGCAACATAGCAATCTGTGCATCGAGTTCATCAAGTTTATCAGAAAGAGCAGAATCACAATTTTTTCTCGTACGCATAACCGCAATATACTCCTGAGCAAAACTTAATTTGCGCAACGTTCTCTGCGCATAATAAAATACATCTGCTACGTACGTATCAGAAAATATAATACTTCTCCATCCTCGTACCTTTTTATCCTCTAACAGACGAACAATATCATCAAACGTAATAACATCATCCGAGAAACCCAATGTAGCTTCGTCACAAATTTTTTGTGCTGAACGGTAATACGATTCTGTAGAAAACAGATACTCACAAAATTTGTACGCTGCAACCGCACCAGCAACAACGCCACCAACAGATAAAACTATTCGTTGATAAGACAATTGAGAACCATATTCCTGCAATCTTCCAATAAACCCTAAGTCTGTTTTCACTATGACATCAGCAAAAGCTGTCTGCGAAAAAATAAAAAAAACCAATAAATATCGTTTCATGTAAACCTCAAGAATATAAATATAGTTTTCATGCTACCATTTTCAAAAAAATTGTAAATTGCCAAAATGGCAATCGTGAGTACTCGGCATATTTGCAGCAATCCGTCATGACCTAATTTTTTTCATAAGCGCCGCAAAATTTATACCTGATGGCAACCATTTCTCAAAAAAACCTTTATTAAACTTTGGAAAGGGGAGAACATTATATCGCAAAGCAAGGACAAGATAAATGCTTAATGAAAAGCCCACAACTGAAGCACATTGTGTAAATAGATTTCGTTGAATGGTATCAACAATAAAAACCTTACACCACGTTCCAAATGAATCTTGCCTGACGAGCTCCGTCGGATAAAGGTCAGCCGCTCGAATAGTTCGACAGACAAGGTACAAAGAGCGAAGCGGCATTGTGTGCAATAACGAGACAAACAATCGCCTTGCATCTGGTTTTTGCAACCTTTTTATAACAGCATTATTCAAAACTTTGAGAACCTCCAACCTTTTCCTCACCTCGGCAACATTGTACTCAATAGGAACTGTATCTCCACAAAGATATGAAAGAAGATACAGTTTTTGGTGTAACTCGTTACTTATTTTCCCTAGCGTCCTTTTCGGTTCTTTATAATCAAATGATATATATTCCTCAAACAAACGTTGCGTTATCTCGTCATTGCAACCCAGTTTTTCAATAGCAAGCATCTTTTGATAATCTTCATCAACAGCATCATCGGTTTTCTTCAATAGTTCCAGATGTTTTTCAATGCAGGTTGCTAAAAAATCCAACTTACATCTATTCCTATCAAAACCAAGCTTTTCAAGATATTCAAGCACTATTAGGTAATAATCAAGGGACAATAGATCGACAATCGAATTTGCTATAAAAACTAAGTCCCTCGCAAGAAACTTTCCATTTCCATCAACATAACAAATTGAAAGGTGCCTTAAAACACAAAGGAGCGTGTCACTACCAAAAATAGCAAAATCTTTGATCTCTTCATCCTTTACATATTGGATACTGTGAACAACAAGATCATCATCTAGAGGCGTCAAAATATATTTGCCCAAAAATTGTACAAACGATTCACTATGTTCAGGAGAATATACCAACCATTTGGTATATAATGTCACTAATTTCTTTGCACAAACTGTATCAATATTTTTCCCTAAAAAATAATTCTGCATTAATTTATGAATGCTCTCCAAAACAAGTTTAGCTGCAAAATTGTCTTGGACAAATAAAGGCAACAAAAATTTATAAAGATTTTCAAAAAAATCATCATTTATATACTGAGGAAAACATTCTAGAAAGAAATGAACATCAGCTGTAATGTTCTTATATGCTGTCTCATTTCCTTTGGTACACATAAACCTAACGTATTCAAATAGGTCCTGCTCTGTTTTCATACCGCTAAAAAATAGATGTCTGATCGCCTCATTGCTTTGAATCAATTGGCGCAATTTCTCATACACACATGCCTTATTCATGGCCCTCTTATTTTCCGGTGATAGGATGTCATACCTTTTAAGAAATAGGTCAAAAAGGGATCTATTTCTTAAACAAACTCCAATAAAATCGTCATGAAGCGGCAATTGATAATATTCGTTGTAAGTACCAATTCGATTGTTAATGCATTCTTGCAAGTACAGATCAAGAGTTTTTTCAATAATGGTAGCTGTCTCACTTCTTTGATCATACGACGCAAATAATATGTTATGCTGCATATAACGCACTTGAGCGGCTCCGAAGTATCCAGAATTTAAACTATAGAAAAATTTTGAAAAAAGTTTTGATGTTTTTTTATATTCACAATCAAGCAAAATACCATAAAACTGTACACATTTTTTAATTGCCTCATTTTTTTCATCGACATTTTTCGAATCAACATATCTCTTGTAAATGTTTTTTTCGATATAATTTACAAAAAGATATCGAATACCAGAGGCATCTGCGTCATGCCCAGACAAAAAGCGATGCCACTGGTGCTTATATGTACCATCAAATCGATCCAAAGTCCTCAAAAAGACATCGGTGATCAAGTTCTCATCAAACTTCGTTAAAGTGATTTTATCTAAAAAAGTAAGAATATTTTTTTGTACCTCGATGCCAAGATCATCAAACTTTTTCATCACCTTTTTTGTCAACTTCTTATATACTTTTTCTCGTTTCTCCTGACCTCGAAACTTCATACCACAATTTAAAAACAACAAACAAATCGATTTTGCTTGCGACAGAGGAACCTTAAAATAATTTTCCTCATCTTTCTTCTTTTGAGATTCTTGAATACATCTGTCCAACAAACAATACATCATACAAAAAAGCTGTTCACGTGCCTTTTTTCTCTCATTATCCTCGAACAATGTTAAAACATGGTCAAACAAAACACTTTCCTCACAGAATAATGCTCTTTGCGCAACACAATAAAGCAAGGACTTCTTACACTCATCTTCATTTTGCCAAGGACCCTGATCAAGATTTTTTATGATGAATTGCTGGAAAACTTCTGGCTTGTCTTTAAACACAGAAAAGAACTGATTATCGGCACACCCACGAAACGTGGAATTTACCTGTCGCGATAATGAAAGATCTTGAATAGAAAGCTTTTGAAAAACAAGTTCCAAAACAGTAGATGAGACCGTAACACCTGAAATCAACGTATCCTCTGTGTGTTGGATCTCCATTTCCATACAAAAAATAGCTGGACACCATATAGAGGCAAACAAAAAAAATAGGAAATTTAGATAAACGAACACATCAACCCCTTACGGAATTATAAAAAATAACCGGTCATAATAATAGAGCGCAATAGCAGCAACTGAGAAGATAACATTAACAATAATTTTTGCTATCGCGCCAGCTTGAAAATATTGTGCAAAAAAGTTTAACGAGAAGTGGCATAGCGCTGCAACCATGATATTTGCACCGTGTTTGTAGTACATCCAGTTCATCAAAAAAGAAACCGGAACAATGCCAATAAAGAAATTAACAACGTGAATAACTCCTAGATGCCACAATTGATTTTGATAAAAACCAGGTATAAAGAAAAGTGGAAGATGCCAGATCCCCCAGAAAAATGAAAACCATAACGATGTATCACGCAGATTATAAAAGCTTCGTAAGCTATCAATACCATACAACCGCCATCCAAATTCCTCAATAAATGATGCAAGAAAAGGAACCAATATATTGATAAATAATACAATATTTATGTGCTGAAAATGCTTCGAAATCTGGAATTGCTGTAACGATTGCCCAAATAATGTTGATAAGAAAATCGATGTAACATATGCGAGTCCTGCACATATAAAAAAAATGAGGGTAGACACAAAAGAATCTCTTGAAATGAAAAGACGCGACGGCAACGTTAAGAATATGCTTAAATCACCAGAGTACAAAATCATACCAAGTGCAACAAAAAACGGGATGAGCATGCCAAGGATGAGCAGGATGATAAACAACAGGGTTCGTTGCTGACAAAGCACTAAAATAAAACCGACAATCCAGGTAAAAAGTAATGTGAGGCCAAAATAAATAAATGGGTGAAAACGTTGCATATAAGACCTATCACAAATCAAATAAAATCAATTCGCTTTCTCAAGTTTTTTATTCCCCAAAGCATAAACGTGAATGCAAAAAAATATAAGATCGGTACGCAAAGATACGCCGCTATATACGTTGGATCAGAAAGCAGTGCACTGCGAAAACCTTCATTTGTGTAGAGAATCGGATTCAATAATTCAAGATAGGAAGCACGCGGAAAAATGGTGTGGAGCGCCGTCCAAGAAAATTGAAACCCCCCTAAAAACCACAATGGAAAAATATACCGTTGCCACGCAGTTTCAAGTTGTGAAATATGTTTGATCAAACTTGCAATCAAAATACCAAAGGCCCCCATAAAAAAACTGTTTGCAAAAAACATCATCCCCAGAGCCAACCAGGACACATTCTGCAACTGAAATTCCTGCATCACAAAAAATTTGGAAATTGGAATGATAAGAAATGACGAAGCAATACTTTGCAAGGTAAACGAGAGAATCATTTTGAAAAATATAAGAAATGACGGCACGGGAAGTAATAATTCATAGGTTAAGCGTTTTTCGCTATCAAGATCACTCGTCAATCCTGCAACCAACGGGTATGTTTCCCACAGCGGATACGCCGCTATAAATCCGCCAATCATAAATGCGCCAAAATCTGACTGAAGGCCAAAATAGGGCAAAATATACACCGTTACAACAATTTGCGTCATTGTTATCACAACAACATTTATCACTTTGTTAATATAATCTTTTTTAAAAATCACATAATCCGCAAGAAGAAGCGCCTTAATGGTAATCCAGTAATTTAGAGCATTTTTTATCATATCGCTTCCTCCGTTTCCTCTTCTTTTTGTCGAAGAAGTTCAAGAAATACAGATTCCAAGTTTTCCTTTGAAAAATTTGCTTTTAAATTTTCCGGTGTATCAATCAACTGAATCACACCTTTTTCAAGGACGCAGACACGATCTGCAAGGTGTTCTGCTTCATCCATATAATGTGTTGTAAGTATAATGCTTTTACCGGCATCACGTAACTCTCGAATCAATTTCCATAATTCTTGACGCACGTTCGGATCCAAACCAACAGTCGGTTCGTCAAAAAGAATAATCTGCGGGTCATGCATGAGTGTTCGCGCGATGAGCGCCCGCTGTTTGTAGCCACCGGATAAAATGCTTGGGTTGTCGTTCGCGTATTTTTGCAAGCGAAAACGCTGCAAAAGATATTGTGCTCGGTTGTGTGCCACATCATGAGACAATCGATATGCTCGTCCTGCAAAATACAAATTTTCATAGATGGTCAATTGCGAATGCAAATTTGGGTGCTGCGGGCATAATCCTATGTTTAATCGATATGCCGCAATATCACCATATATCGACACATCTTCGAACAAAACATCACCACTCGTTGGTGGTTGAAGTGTTGCGATGATGCTTGACAGCGTTGTTTTTCCAGCACCGTTAACACCAAGAAGACAAAACACTTCTCCCTTATTAATGGTGAGCGAAATCGATTCAAGAACGCGCCGGTCGCCGTATGATTTACTAATATTGGATAATCTTAAAAATGACATTAAAGTAACAACTTGTAAAAAGGGATTATAATGTTATTGTAGCATTCAATACTCGTTTTGCAATTTTCACAACATCCTATTTTGTCACAGAAAAGTAAAAACCAACCATCAGCGCCTCATTGAGAGTGCGCAAGATAATTCAATCATTAATTTTATTTTACCTTGATCTTCCTTTGTTTTATATATTATGATTGCCTATATCGCAATTCTACCACAATCAAACCTTTATGTTTTGGCTATTTTTCTGCTTCTTTTCGATTATTAATACGTCAACCGATACTCCAAAAACATTCATCAATCTTCCACCAGAGATCTTACACATGATTGTTTGTGAGCATAAAGCAGGTCAGGGCGTAAAAATTTTAAATAAGCAGTTTTACGAGCAATTCTTTATTCCTGATGTTGAAAATTATATCGAGTTTCATGAGAATCCAGAAGCAATCGCACGAGCTAATATATTCGCAGGAAACTTTGATTTGAATCATTTCAAGAAGATTACGTATGCTAATATGCCATCGAATTTACGCGAAAAAAGCTCACAAAAATATAAAGAACTCATGCAAAATCCCGTATTTTTTCTTACATTTGCGCCATTTACATTTGCATCATTGAGCAATGGTTTTACCATTCCTGGTTACCTTGAAAAAAATATCCGACGTAAAGAAATTAACGTTCCAGAGGAAGATATATCAATTCGTCTTTTTATACCACTCAATGAAAATAAAAAAAGGATTGCAAATAGTAAATGCATTGTTATACACAATAAGCTGCGCAACGACCAACTTCAAAAATATCTTAAATACATCGATTGTACGTACAAAGGATCATTTATTCGATTAGTCGTGAGAAACTTAATACAAGACCACAAAAACAGTTTCGGAAAATCCGATGAATATGATTATACCAACTGGCCCGCAAAATACATTATACAGGATTCCATCGACGGCAACACGCTATTTCATAATTTTGATAATAACCTTGAAAATTACGACGAGATCAACAGGAAGATATTGCAGGTTAAAAATTCATACGGTCGCACACCATTATTTTATCAATCCTCTGGTACGATTCGCTTATTTTCCAAAGTATACATAGATGAGCGTGACAAAAATGGATTCTCTGCGCTTGGATGGCAACTATACAAATACAGACAACTTGCCGAAGAAACGTGGGATAACTTGATAAAAAACATTAAAGACTTGATCAAAAAAGGGATACGGCTTGACATACAAAGTTTTATGCTCCACAACGGAGAACATGTTCCCTACAGTAACCCAATTCATGAAGCGGTACTACTCAATAATTTTGATATTCTTGAAATTTTGTCAACAGGGAAAGGGTTTGATAGAGCAATAAATCAATCAATGGCATCCAAGGAATTTGAAAATAGAGTGCCTTACATGTCTACTCCACTTAATTATGCAAGAAAAATCGCATCTGATAAAATAATAAAAATATTTCTCAAATCGAAAGGCGCATTAAAAAGTTCCTATACAGGAGTGGGCATGAGTCCATTGCATTTTTACGCACAGTACCCGAAGAAAATAGAAATCTTGCAAAACGTACTAAAAGGACCCTATTACCAGTCCTTCACTCGAATAAAGGCTCGGGACCGCAGGGGTCATACACCACTTTATTATGCAATATTGGAGAAAAACACCGGGGCAATCGATTTGCTTAAAAAATATTTCTATGAAGAAAATCTTGACGTAAATAATTTTGACTCTTGATTAGAAAATGCGTCATTTGCCGAATATAAAATTATTATAATTTCAATTATTAATTTTAATTAGACTTTGCCTTGATCTTCCGCCATTTTATGTGTTACGATTGATCATATCGTAACTTTACCGCAATCACACTTTTATGTTTTGGCTATTTTTCTGCTTCTTTTCGATTATTAATGCATCCGAGGGTCCAAAAACTCTCACTGATCTTCCAATTGAAGTTGTAAAAAAGATTGCTGAGTATGAACAAGGTTCAAGCGTAAAAATTTCAACTAAGCCCTTTTACGAAAAACTCTTTATCCCTGACGTTGAAACTTATATCAAGCTTCATGAGAATCCAGAAGCAACCGCACGAGCTAATTTGTTCGCGAGAAACTTTAATCTGGAGTATTTCAAGCAAGATGCGTATGCAGGTATGCCACTAGATTTACGCGAAAAAAACTCAGCTGAATACCAGAAATTCATGCAAGACCCCGTATTTTTTCTTACATTTGCACCATTTCACGACGGCTTTACCATTCCTAACTACCTTGAAGAACGTATCCAATATGAAAAAATAGAAGTCCCAGAAGAACATATACCAATTCATCTTTTTACACCGCTCACTGAAGAGAAAAACAAGATTCCAGATGGCAGATGTATTGTTATACATGATGACCTGAGTAAGAATCAATTCCAAAAATATCTTAATCACATTGAAGCTATGTACAAAGGATCATTTACTCGATTACTCGTAAGAAACTTGATAAGGGACCACAAAAACAGTTTCGGAAAATCCAATGAATATGATTATACGAACTGGCCCGCAAAATACATCATACAGGATTCCATCGACGGCAACACGTTATTTCATAATTTTGATAATAATCTCGCAAATTACAACGAGATTAATACTGATATACTGAAAACCAAAAGTTCATACGGTCGCACACCTTTATTTTATCAACCCTCTGATACAATTCGCTTGTTTTCCAATGTGTATATAAATGAACGTGACGGAAACGGATTCTCTGCGCTTGGATGGCAACTATATAGATACAGAAAGCGCCCACCGGAAGAACAATCTGGAGAAATACGGAATAACTTAATAAAAAACATTAAATCCTTGGTTGAAAAAGAGATCCGTCTTGACATACAAAGTTTTGTACACTACAAAGGAAAGCATGTTCCCTCCAGCAACCCAATTCATGAAGCAGTAGCAATAAGCGACCTTGAAATTCTTAAAATTGTGTCAGCAGGAAAAGGGTTTGATGGCGCAATAAACCAAAAAATAACAGATAAGGTATTTACAATTTCCGTTACCGCACTTGATTATATAAGAATGTTTTCGAACGTTTTACCCGACAGCGAACAAATAATAACATTTCTCGAATCCAAAGGCGCATTAACAAGTCTCTATGTAGAACTAGGTATGAACCCGTTGCATTTTTTTGCACAATATCCAGATAAAATAGTAATTTTGCAAGATTTATTAGAAAAACCATATTATCAGTCCCTCCCTCGCATAAACAAAGTGGATGATAGGGACAACACACCGCTCGATTATGCAATCTTGAAACGGAACGCTGAGGCAATAACTTTGCTTGAAAGTTATGGTGGAAAAAAGAATTCTCAAACAATCAAAGGGAAAATTCGCTTCCGTTTGTACCAGATGGCATTTATAACATTGCTTGGCGTTCTCGTGTGGCTCAAAGCTAAACGAGGACCCAACACTTCTCCCGGGCTTCTGAAAGAACCGTTTTCGCCGCATGTACTACAATGGAGAAACATGCTATCGCCCACTCTCATCCTTCCCAGAATCTGGATAAAATCCAAGAAATAAAAACGTATTGCTCAGAAGAAAATCTTGACGTAAATAATTTTTAATCAGGGACCCGTTTCTTGTCGTTCGTATGCAATACGTTCTCGTTCCTGATAAATTGCCATGTGACGATTAAAAAGTGGATGTACTTCACAGATCAACCGCATACTTATATAATAATCGTACAAATCATTAATCAACAATTCAACTTGCTCAATCACATACAATATCGCAGAATCACAATCTTTTTTGGTACGGGCAAGCATCAAGTATTCCTGGGCAAGACTCAATCGAGATAATTGTTCCTGTATAAAATGATACACATCAACAACATAACAATCGGAATATACATATTTTCTCCACTGTCGCACGCGATTATTTTTTAAAACCAGTATGATATCTTCAAATGATCGTATCTTTTCAATGCCATCAAGATTTGCATGATCACCTATTTTTTTTGCTGAATGATAATATGCAGGCGCAGAAAAGTAATAATTTGTCAGCTTTGCAAGCGCGTATCCAACTATCGCCGTAGTTGCACCAACACACGTCCCGAATAACAAAACATGAAAAACATTATGCCGCAAAGTCAACATATTATTTTGGATGTCTGCAAATGTGATACCGAACACATCTGTTTGCTGCAAAAGCACCAAAGCAAGTAACAATACCTTTTTCATCTTGTTCTCCCACTATTTTTCACTATTTCACAAAAGATGTATCGTTAAAGTCTACAATTTATAAGTAAACAAGGTTTTCATTCACAAACATGTAGCGCTTATACACATTCACAACACGTTCTGTATTTGCTCTCGAATTTTTTCAAGCTCAACCTTGATTGTAATTGCACGTGCACTAATTTCAGAATCACTACATTTTGCAAGAATAGTATTATCTTCTCTGAGCATTTCTTGTAGGGTGAAATCGATTCGTTTGCCCTTTTCAAGTGTTTCGGATTCGATTGCTCCCAACATGCTTTTTTTATGACTTTCAAATCGAGTTACCTCTTCCTGAAGATCAAGTTTATCAAGCATGGTATATAATGCAGTCCGCTGTGATGATGCCAAAACGCTCTCATCCACTTGTATCTCTTGTAATGTTTCTTGAACTCGTTTTTTTTGTTCTGCAATTCGAGCAACAAAAAGTCTTTTTATATGCTCCATTTCATTTTCAATCAACAAAAGACGAGAAATGATATCCTTTTTTAATGCATCACCTTCTGCCCTCCGCTGATTGTTAAGATTCGATATTGTCACGCCAAATGCATCAAAAAAGGAATCTCGCTGCTCTTGGGTCAATATTCGGTCACTCACGGTAAACAAATTCGGCATGCGCACCAAATGCTCTAATCGAACCGAATCATTATGTATATGCAAAAATTCCTTTATGTTGCTCAATGCATCATAATATGCTTTGGCAGCGTTAATTGAAGGAGTCACTGTTTCTTGAAAAAATTCGGTATTGCTACTTAATACAATACATTGAATCGATCCTCGCATGAGTCTCTCTTTTAACACTTTACTCATCTCAACTTCATACGCCTGACACGCTATGGGAAGCTTGAAAAAAACTTCAAAAAATCGATTGTTAAACGATTTAAGCGTGATAGTAATTTCAGTCGAACGATCTTGATGGTGCAACATGAACGAGCACGTCGCATATCCGGTCATACTATACACAAAAACACCTCATCTTGAACAACAAACAATAAGAATTTCAAATAGAAACAAATATTGCAGTAATAATTATAATACCTATACTCATAAATTATAATACTGTATCGCGAAATTGAGAAATATCATGAATATCGCTTTTTCGTCAACGAAAAGAACAAGAAAACTGACACGCTACTTTATATACACCGCCTTTTTGGCCTGTGTCACTTTATCTGGGAATATGCCCGTCACGGTATTTTCCCCTCGGTCTGTCCAGGAACTTGTTTCGTACGTAAAAAACAACTCTGTACCACTTTCCATACTGGGAGCAGGATATAGTCAAGGCGGCCAAACACAATCAAATTATGGTACTCAAGTTGATATGCAACATATGTGCAGCATTATCTATCTCAATCTAGTAGAAAAACAGATTACCGTCCCTGCGAGGGCAACTTGGAAACAAATACAACAATATATCGATCCATACAATTTGTCGGTACAGGTAATGCAATCATACAATGATTTTAGCGTTGGTGGCTCGATAAGCGTTAATATTCATGGTCGAGATCTGCGGGGTCAAATGATAGAAACCATTCGAGAAATCACTGTGCTTCTTGCCAATGGATCCATTGTAAAAGCAAATCGTGACGAGCATTACGATCTTTTTCGCGCTGCAATTGGTGGCTATGGCCTTGTTGGTATCATCATCGATGTAACTCTACAACTCACCGACAACATGCCAATTAAACTTGTAATCGACACCATCTTGAAAAACGAATACGGAACATTTTTCGAACAACACATCCGAAATAATCCATCAATCCAACTTCATAATGCAGTTATTTATCCACATGATTTTACCACATTAATCAGCCATTCATGGGAAAAAACGGATGATCACGTCACAATCCAAGAACGCCTGCAAAAAGAAAAAATTATTCATGCAAAAGAGTTATTTTTAGAGCAACTTGTTCGGCGCATTCCATTGTTACACGGCGCACGGCCATCATTGGAGCCAAAATTATATACGCAGCCGACCATCGTGTATCGAAACTATGAAATGTCACACACCGTGAAAAGCATCGAGCCTTTGGTTGATTTTTTAACAACATCGATTTTGCAAGAATATTTTATCCCTGTAAAACACTTCGAATCATTCATCAACGATCTTGAGCGAATAAAAAAGGAACATAGAATCAATATAATGAACATTTCAGTTCGATTTGTACCTGAAAATCAGGAATCATTTCTTTCGTATGCACCAACCGATCGTTTTGCCTTTGTTCTCTACATCGATGTACTTAACCCAAAGCTCGGATTTCTGGCAACAGAAAAATGGACAAAAAAATTAATTGATGCTGCACTTTCGTATGGTGGAACGTATTATCTTCCTTATGGATTATATGCAACAAAAGAACAATTTCAAACATCATACAAAAATGTCGACGAATTTTTGGCAATAAAGAAACAGTACGACCCGAACAATCGATTTGTGAATACATTGTGGCAAAAATATATGCAGTGATTAATCAATTTCAAATAATCAGACACGCATGCATAATTTGATTATCGATTTTCAACAACAATATTATTATTGATAATAATCGTTTCTTCTTTGTTTTTTATTTTTCTTTTTTCTTTTTTCGCCCTCGCATTTTCACGAATAGCGTTTGCGATATTTGCGGCATTCATCGCTTCTTGCATCATTCTTTCTTTTTCAAGACGAATGCGCTCTTTTTCTCGGTAAATAAACATATGTTGATTAAAGAGTGGATGAAATTCGCACAATGAGCGCAGATCCATGTATTGATTGTGCAAGCGACCAATCTTTTTTTCAAGTTTTTGCAACATGCTTCGCAAGGTATGATCACAATCTTTTTTGCCATACGCCGTCATGACATATTCTCGGGCCGCTTTCAAATTTTCAAGTTTTTTGACAATAAGATGGTATATATCAACGACGTAACAATCAGACAAAATAATAGAATCCCAATGACGAAGATTATTTTTAATTACTGATATTAAATCATCAAACGATCCAACCGAATATATTCCAATAAATTTGGTACGATTATATATGTCTCTTGCTGAATTATAATACGCTTGAGCAGAAAATTGCGAAGCTACCAATTTTGCAACACCAAACCCAATAGCACCTAAAATTCCTACCACACCAGCACCAACTGCTATATCGATGGCATCACTTTCCCAGTTTTCTGTTTTTACTGACGAAACAAATAAACAGGAAACCATCACAGCACACAACAAATTCTTTTTCATATCTTTTTTCTCTTTTTAATAACAAGGTACACATCGAATATGATATGTTACTTTTTAAAAAAAAGCAAAAAAAGTTTCAAATATGATAAAACGATTAGGAAATTTTAGTGACCGAGATATTTCATTGCTTCAATTGCCGCACAACATCCAAGTCCTGCTGAAACGATTGCCTGTCGATATTGCAAACTTATTGCAATAAAAATACCTTCCACCGATGTTTTGACACAATCACATTGACCCGATTGCCTCACAACTCGTGATGGCACAAAATCCATATCAGGGGTGGATCCGATTGCAACGAAGGCACCATCGATGGGAATAGTTTTTTGCATACCAGTTTTTTCACATAAAACCGTCGCATGCGTTACCCCAGAATCATTTCCAAAAAACTCTCCGACCGTACAATTATAATGAATTGTGTATGTTGCATCCTGAAGCACTCGATTTTTGATGCGCGATTCTGCTAATAACATGTCTTCTGGTGTAATAATAGTTATATTGTTGGTAAATTTTTTCAAATGAAGTGCATTTTCAAGTGATGCGTTGCCACCACCAACAACCAATACATTTTTATTTTTATATAAAGCACCATCACACAATGCACAATGCGAAATACCTCGCCCCCAATATTCACGTTCTCCCGGACATGACAACATTTTTTGTTTTGTCCCCGTTGCAACAATAATCGCTCGTGTGTTTATCTTTTTTCCTTGGCGCGTCGTGATGACAGATGGTTTTCTTTCACAATCAATAGAAATAACTTCATCATACAGGTACTGTGCCCCCACGTTCCTTGCATGCTCAAAAAGCGAATTCACAAGATTACTTCCAGAAATTGAACTCTGCCCCGGCCAATTTAAAACGGAGGTCGCCAGTGTCAACTGCCCTCCTTTCACTTCACCACATACGACAAGTGGTTGTAAACCTGCCCGAGCGGCATATAACGCAGCTGTTAAACCAGCAGGACCCGATCCAATAATGACAAGTTCGTGCACAATATCTTCATTGAATCCCCCTTGCAAAATCGAAAAAAACAAAATCAAACATGAATAAAATGCCATGTAATACATATAGAAATTTTTCTAGTAGAGTTATTCTATTGTACATTATGAGATATGAATATCTGCGATAGCAATAGAAAAAGAAAATATTCATAGAAAAATACGTGCTATTCAGTCTTTATGTTATAACCAACAGGTCATTACACAAGGCTTTGCAAATATTTTTCCGCTTCCATTGCCGCCATGCTTCCCCACGAGGCAGAAACAATCGCTTGTCGATACTGCATGTCCTGAGCATCTCCGGCAACAAAAACACCTGGAACTGACGTTTTTACCTGCTCATATGTCTTGATGTGACCGCTCTCTTGGCAATCCAACTGATCACAAAAGAGCTCAGTGTTTGGAGAAAGGCCGATCGCAAGAAATACACCATCAACATCAAGATATGTCTTTTCTTTTGTAGTCATATTTGTGATCTCAACTTGCGAGAGCCGCGAGTCATCACTAAGGAACTTTGTAACCGTACTATTATAGACAACAGTAATAGACGGATCACCCACGATTTTTTGTTTTGCTGATTGAGAAACTTTCAATGCATCATGAATATGAACAATGGTAATTTTATCAGTAAACCTTCGTAAAAACAGCGCATCTTCCACCGCAGTATTTCCGCCACCAACAATAACAACACGTTTATTTTTGTATAAAGCACCGTCGCACACCGCACAGGTTGATATACCTTTACCCCAAAAATCATCCTCACCTTGACAATATAGTCGTTTCGGCGTTGCGCCGGTCGCTATAATGGCCGCATGCGCTTTTAGTTTTTTTCCATCATTCATGACAAAAACAAGAGGGGAACTAGAAAAATCGACGCTCGTCACCTCTGATTGAACAAAGCGAGCATCAGATTGTATCGCATGATTTTTTAGCGTCGCAATGAGTTCTGCACCGGAAATACCAAGCTGTCCTGGCCAGTTTTCAATAAGCGCAGTGTCCATCAGCTGGCCGCCTGGCTTTGGTCCTTCAAAAACGAGTGGTTGCAGACCTGCTCGAGCCGCATAGATCGATGCCGTAAGTCCTGCAGGACCAGAACCAACAATAACCAATTTTTCAACCGTCGTATCTTCTTGCTCTGTTTTCACCGTAATATGTTCAAACATCTGTGATTTAAGCTTATCTTTGGAAAGAAATCCAACAATACGATTAATTACCTGTCCATCTTGCAAGACGATGATATTTGGAATACCTTTTACATCAAAAAAACTTGTTAATTCTTCATGCTCTTCAATATTAATGGATTGAAAAAGACATGTATCACCATATTCGGTTGCAATTGCCTCAAAAATAGGCGTCAACCGCTTGCAAGGTCCACACCAATCGGCATAAAATTTCAAAATCACTGGTCTTTTGTATGATTCTTGAATATAAAAATCAGCGTCAGACGCAACTTCTTGCCGCACATTCATAACACTTGATTCTTGTAAGCCGGCACCATTGATACCAGCACTGCTGACGCACATCAAACAAACATAGGCAAATAATGCAGTAATTGCCAAAAAAATATTGATTTTAAAAAATGTTTTATATTTTCGATTCATAATCAGATCTCCATTAAAATAGTCGTGAATTTGTCGTAACGATTGCAAAATTAAAGCAACACTACAGACTCACAAGCATAGTGAGCATAACTGAGCCGGAAAAAGACCATAAAAATTTGGTTAGTATACTATCTCTTTCATCGAAAGCACCAAGAGCATTATGCCAAAGATAGCAAGCTCCAGTGTTACTAGCAATAAATGCAGCATAAAAGGCTGCGGTATTTCCAGCAAGAAATGCTTCTACTGCGTACGCATATTTCTTTATGACATTTGTAGTTTTTGAAACTTTTTCCTTAAACGCTTTAGCATTAGATGCAAGTGTTAATTGATGGCTAGAAAATACCAATATCAAACTGATAAAAAGCAAAGATTTTTTCAAAATTCTCATTTCACCCCCAAAAAACCGACAAATTACTTCTTCCTCTAATTATCTCAAAAAATTTCTTTTTGTCAAATTACCAAACATTTTAATGACTACCTGATAAAGGGCTAAAAATCAGCAATATTGCTCATTTTTTAACAAAATATTGCCAAAAAACCAGCTTTCCGTTTCACTAAAATCTCGCGCTATCTCAATAAATCCCTGTTTTTCGAGTAAATCCAAAACCTCCCGATACTCCCTCTGTTCCTCATACGGATTACCAAAATGGACCTCAACGTGGATAAAACGTACAAATTTAAGAAGATTTTTTGCACCTTCAAGGACATAATATTCATGTCCCTGCGTATCTATCCACAACAAATCGATCGGCGATGAAACTTGATATTGTGAAATCCATGCATCAAGAGTCGTTTTTTTTACTTGTATCATTTTTGGATACACAATCGGGGAAAATGCAAGACGATTTTTTGCCTTATGTAACGAGCTTGCTGACGACACTTTTCCAGGCTTTTGGGGATTAGAAGCGACAAATAAAGACGCCGTGCCACCTTCATTGCTTACTGCCAATTGATAAGAATGAACATTTTTATATTGATCTGTACGCTCACAAAGGAGCTGATAAATATGTGGCACAGGCTCGAAAGCGTAAACTTCGGCATCAGGAAAATACGCTACAAATCGTACCGTATGATTACCGATAAATGCACCAACTTCGATAATGCGAGGTTTTTTCGGCAAAGATCGGATTAATAAGGAAAAAAGCTCATGTGCTTGCAAAATATTCATTGGGGCATATCAAATGTGGTATACAAAAACAACCAATATACTATCGTGGCTAAAAAAATATGATATCAATTATAATTCCAGCATATAATGAGCAATCCAGAATCGCAAGAACGCTTGAGGCGTATACCCAATACGCAAAACAACATAACCTTCCATGGGAACTTCTTGTCGTACTCAACGGGTGTACCGATAACACAGAAAAAATCGTCGCATTATACACAAAAAAACATTCAAACGTTTCATGTATTACAGCGCCAAACAAAGGCAAAGGAACCGCAATTAAAGCGGGTTTTTCACGCACCCTCAAAAAAAATAGCATGTATATAGGATTTGTTGATGCAGATTGCGCAACTGAACCACAAGCATTTCACGAATTGTACTCCCAGCTTATTGGCACAGGTAACCCCGATATTGTCATTGGAAGCCGATATATGCCGCACAAAAACACGTCGCGGCCTTTTTATAAGAGCATTGGAAGAAAAATCGTGTATCATCCGTTACTCTATGTATTATTCGGCTTTAATTTTTACGATATACAATGCGGGGCAAAAATATTCAAACGCTCCGCGGTAACAGCAATTACTCCTCACCTCACCACAACCGGTTGGAGCATCGATCCTGAAATTTTGTACGTTGCAAAAAAACAAAATTACACCATAGTGGAGGTACCAATCAAATGGAGTGACCAAAAAGAGAGTAAATTCACCGTCGGCGCTGGCATAAAAATGGTTGCTGATCTTTTTCGATTACGGTACCAACACCGCTAACTCGAATAATTCTTTAAAGCTCTCTATCTGATGAGTATAAATAGCTGGATCTGCAGAAGTTTTAATTATTTACTATTTTTTATAAATTCTAAAATAAATGGATTGTCGCGGATCAACTGTTCCTTTCTTTCTCGAATTTTTTTCAATCGAGTTTGTTCCGAAGGATGATCAGATGTAATTGTCATCACAAGTTTGAAGATAGGATAAACAAATTTTGGTAGGTGCTCTTTAACAAACGCATCCACCTTTTTGCCATCATCGATATATGACTCAAGTCCGCAAAGCAACTTGAAAAGTTCAACGGGATCTTTGTGGATTATCATATCTGCCCTGAACTCCATATGTTTTTTTGTCTGTTTAAAAGATAAATCGGACACAAACATCTTAAATACGGCGGCGCAAAAACCACAAAATCCTTCATAAATATATCCATTGTTTGAAACAGGCAAATTATTTGAAAGCGACAAAGCCCGAGTCATGAAAAAAATGTACTCCATGCAAAACAATATCCCAACAACAACAACATAGTTGACGACCATCCTGCGAGACAGTAACTTGGGATCAGAGTCTCCATGAATACAATGATTATATTCATGCGCAATAACAGCTAAGGCAACATATCTTTCTTTTTCATCATTGCTCTGCAAAAGCTTGGCAATTTTTTCTCTCAAATAAATTTTGCCATTGGATGATTGATCTTGATACTGAAGTGTCATGAGATAATTAACTTTAACACCTTCAACAGGCGCCTGCATCACAAAAATAATATCTGGATCTATTTGGAGTATACTTTTTACCAACTCTTTTGATTTATCATCAAGAGAAAATAGAGACTCTTTGATATCGTTAAAAAAATAATCATTTTTTGCACGATCGTTCAGGAGCTTGATACCATATAACCCATTTCCCAAAATAGCTGCCTGGACAATTTTTCCAAAAAGGGCCGATCTAGAAAGATCAGTAAAACCACCCAAAAACAGTGCACATGCATTACTTGAAACAAGTACCGCCATTAACAATAAAAACTTAAATCTTTTCATTATATTTTTCCCCAAAAACGTCACAAAACTGTATTTAGTATACCCTTTTTACCGGATTTTACCAAAAAGAGAAATTCACCGTCGGCGCAGGTATCAAAATGATAGCTGATTTTTTTTCGATTACGGTACCAGCACCGCTGAGTTAAATAGTTCTTGAAAGCTCTCTATTCGATGAATATAAATAGCTGGATTTGCAGAAGAATTATTTACCAAATTGGACGGTTGTCCCTCTATAAAGTGGATAGAACCGATAACACTATTGCCTGAAATTTCAACAGTCACCTCAGTTGCAGTCTCTATGAAAATTTCGTCAGCAATGATATTTGCAAGAATAAGCGTCTGCGGCTTTCCATCATACTCATCAAATACATCATCTTCTTCAATCGTGATCCACAATTTGCCTACCGCAACTTTTCTTAAAGAACAACGACCATGTACAACAATCACATCCGATTTAATTTGTATGCAGTTTAACACCCCATTAACAATCATTGAATCGATAATAGAATCACAAAGAACTAAACGCCCGTTTGCCACTAATACTTTTGCCCTCAACTCTTTTAATTTCGCGTATCCCGATATTTCAATTTTTTCCGTTTTCGAATCACCGAAAACATCATAGTTCGCAATTGAGACTTGCATTGAAACTAAACATAAACTAATCACTTTTAAAATATTACTTTTCATTATTAATCCTTCGTAGGTGGTAACATTCCAAAACTATTTTTAGTATACCTTTTTTACCGGAAATCAAAAACCCAATCATGATTTTTGCCAATTGAATTAAAATCGGAATAGCGTCCTTGATGCATAAATCTACATAGCGCTTACGAAGATGCATTATTGCAAAAAATCTTGCCCCTGCAAATCAAATCCGGGACTGAACAATGGCTTATTTCCAGAATAAATAGGAAATTGACGGCAGATTTGCATCACCCTGCCACGAATGTGTGCAAGTACTGTCGCATTACCATGCTGTTGAATAACCTCATCAATAAGATATGCAACGTGCATCGCTTGCTCTTCTTGAAACCCTCGCGTCGTTAATGCAGCAGTTCCAATGCGAATGCCACTGGTAATCCATGGTTTTTGCTTATCAAACGGGACACAGCTACGACTCACAGAAATACCACCTTTTTGCAACGCAATTTCCGCATCAAGACCAGTAATGTGATGTTCAGTTAAGTCCACAATAAAAAGATGCGTGTCAGTTCCACCACTGACAATTTTATATCCAAGGTTACCAAGCGTTTGTGCCATCGCTTGTGCATTTTTTATAACTTGCATCTGATATGATCGAAACGATGGTTGCATCGCTTCGTAAAATGATTGCGCCTTTGCTGCAATAATATGCATGAGCGGTCCACCCTGTGTTCCAGGGATAATTGCTCGATCAAGTAACTGACCGTAACTTTCAGTAGCCAACATCAAACCACCGCGAGGGCCGCGCAATGTTTTATGGGTTGTACTCGTTATTATTTGTGCATGTTCAACAGGATTTGGATATAACCCCGCAGCAACTAAACCCGCCACATGGGCCATATCAACCATTAAGATTGCTCCGACTGAATCAGCAATATGTCGCATTCTTTTAAAATCGATGATACGCGAGTACGCAGAAGCACCGGCAATAATCAATTTTGGTTTATGCGCATCTGCAAGTCGTGCAATTTCATCATAATGAATCAATTCAGTATTCGGATCAAGACCATACTGAACACTCTTAAAATATGTTCCTGAAACATTTACCGGGTGTCCATGTGTTAAATGTCCGCCAGAAGATAAACTCATACCCAATATAACATCACCAGGCTTTAACAAACTAAAATAAACCGCCATGTTTGCCTGGGAACCAGAATGAGGCTGTACATTTGCATAATCAGCATTAAATAACTTTTTTGCATACTGAATTGCGAGCATCTCAACCTGATCAACAATTGCACAACCAGCATAATATCGTTTACCCGGATACCCTTCAGCATATTTATTCGTTAATACCGTTCCTGCAATCTCTAACACCGCCTGCGAGGCATAATTTTCAGACGCTATGAGCGACAATTCTTGCTGTTGTCTATTTTTTTCAGCATCCAAAAGTCGAACAAGTTGTTGATCTAATGATCGTGCCATACTCAATCCTTTAAAATATGAGAGGTAAAAGATATTGTATCAAAAGGCGAGGCAAATGAAAAACTGACATACTTTAAAAACCTGAAAAATTCTCAGCTGAAATCCTTACAGGCGCTATGCTGTCAAATGAGGTGAGAGTATATATCCTATCGGGTTTCAATGAGAAATTATCAGCCGATTAAACCTATGCACGCAAACGCAAATAAAATACAGTGTAATACCGTCAGAGTTCATTGCTCTCTTAAAATCAACAAAAAACATGATTATTTTTATTTTGATGGTCTGCCATACCAATAATAAATCGCAATAGCAGAAGATAGAAGGCCGAGACCGAGTATACTCATCAAGATTTTGTTCCTACGTTTTGGCTTTTGTTTCGTGGCTGAAATTACTTGTTTCGTGGCTGAAATTACTTGTTTCGTGGCTGAAATTGCTTGTTTCACAGCGTTGGACTTAATCGATATGTCTGACCGTGTACACATTGTTAGATCTGCTTCAATTTTGGAAAGGATAACTGGAAAAATGAGGTTTCCATAGGACGTTTTGAGCGACTTGATGATGTCGTCTATTGCCTTATTGTGATCAGTAAAGAATTGATCGATTTTGCCTATGAGATGCCAAACATTATCTCGATATATACCCCGTTTATGTTCTAGTATTTCCGTTTTTGAATCTCTGATATTATTAACAATCTGGACATGGAGATTACCGATTTGCTGTTTTTGTTCTGGTGAGAATATTCCGTATGAATTTATTACGTTATTTTTTACCCTCTCGCCTACAACAAGATCATCAGGTGAGTCCCATAGTGATTCGTATAGGTCGGAGACACGGATAGATATCTGTAGATTATAAAGCTGCTTGTAAAGGCCGCTTGGTTGATTGCGCGCAAGATTTTGCGCATCTTGCAGAGAAGTATATGCCTGGACTGCCTGTGCTATGTTGCCGGTGGTTATTGATTCTAAAAGCGTTTGTAAGAAATTCTTTATCTGTAAGACTATTGGTTCACCTGTATTGATAATTGTTTTGTGGGTAGTTTGCAAATCATTTTTTTGATCAGGGCTTAAATAAGAGCGAACGCTTTGAAAAAAATCTTTGATTACCTTGTTGGAAGCGGCTATTGCATCAGTGAGGTTGAAATGTTCTAGAGCTTCACTTGCCTGTTTTTGCAGTGTTTCCAGTTGAGTATTTTTCTGAATGAAGTTACGCATTTTTTCTTGAAGGTATAGTTTGTAGCTTGCCAATGATTGTACTGATTGGGTTACTAAGAAAGTATTGATATCTATGTCAGGGTGGAGAAGCAGTGAAATATTTATTTGTGTATCAATAAATGTCGAATCAGCATCAAGCGATACCCCGCCAACGAAGGTAGTAGAAAGTGTGCAGAGGCGCAATTGGGTTGTAAAAAGCTTTGAATAAGGTTGATGTAGATTTTCTATTGATTTCGTAAGCTGATCCATAGTGGATGCGAAGACCTTGATACCAATGTCCTTAAGCACACTGGAGATACCCTTACGGCTTGTGAGTAATAATCCTCGCAGTTTTTCAAATTGAGTTTTGTCCTCGAGTATCATTTTTCTCGTGTTTATTTCATGTTCCAATAACTCATCATCTTTGCTGATATCGCTCATGTTGTGAAGTTTTTCTACGACCAAGTCCGATATAATCTTGTAATTGTCCAAATAAATATCCCCATTTTTATGGTATTCATTGAGAAGTGAAAAAAAGCCACCCGCTGCTCTGTCCCCGTGTTTGGTAACATTTTTGTATGGTTCTATTGATCCTTCCATTGTTTTCATTGCGTTGACACATTCTGTCCTGACGCTTTCTACTTTTTTCTCGATAGCCGGTATATTCTCTTGTAACAGCGTTATAGTTTTATTTTCCATACCGACAAAAATGGTAGGAAACAAAACGACACTGAAAAGAAATAGAATAGAAATAATCATGTTTATACCAGGTTTTATTCTTAAAATGACTCTTTGCATATATTCCTGATTCTACTCCGTTCTACCAATAAAGGCAAGGTTTGAAGCTTGTTTTTTCCTGAAAAGTAAAAAATAACGATGGATAAGAAGCTAGGATTTAATAACCTGCGCAAGAACCTTTTTGTCCACTTTGCCGGTAACCGTTGTTGGGAGTGTTTGCGTTGTACAAATACATTTTTTGGGAACTTTATATGCGGCAAGGCGTTCTTTGCAAAGCGCGAGCAATCGATTTTGGATTCCTTCTTTATTCTCTGCATATTCAGAACGAATTTGGACATAGGCAACCGGATACTCTTCCCCGTTTTCCTGTGCTCGCTCACCAACCACGCCAACACGAATCACTGCTGCATCCATCAAAATGACATTTTCAATTTCTTGTGGATAAATATTAATACCTTTGTGCTTAATCAACTCTTTCTCGCGCCCGACAACAATAATAGCACCATTTTTATTGACATATGCCCGATCACCTGTATCCAACCACCCATTTTTTAACACACGCTCGGTTAAAGCCGCATCATTATAGTATCCGAGCATAACATTATCACCACGAACATGGAGATTGCCGATGGCACCATCCGAAAGGACATTTCCTTGCTCATCGCGAATTTCATAATCCATGCCAGGAATGATTTGTCCAATACAACCAACTTCATTGATCGTATCAGAAAGATCTGTGGCAACAACGGGAGACGCCTCTGATAATCCGTAGCCATTACAAATTTTTCTGTTATATATAAGTGCAAATGCCTGTCGTATTTTATGTGGCAATGCATCACCACCAGAAATGAAAATTTCGACAGAATCCAGCGGAACATATTTCAACAAACAAAGCAGTCCGAACAGTGCCGGAACGCCTAAGAAAACAGTTGGTTGGTATTTTTTTATTGCATCAATCAGCAATTGTCGCTCAATCTTAGGCAATACAACCAAATGTGCACCGCAATACAACGCGGTAAACACACAGGTATTTTGTGAAAAACTATGAAACAGTGGTAATGCTGCGATCAATACTGGTTGCTTTTCGTCAAATGTTGAGAAAATGCGCGTATACGCTTGGAACATATTGGTGAGAATATTTTTGGACGAAAGGACAACCCCTTTTGGCACTCCGGTTGTTCCTGAAGTATACAAAATCACCGCCGGATCATTTTCACCTCGAGTTACAAGGTCCATTGAATCGCTTGATTCAATATCCTGCAACATTTCATCAAATGACAGTACTGCAATATCACTAAACAAACTGGAAAATCGTTGTTTTTCTTGATGCAACGTAATAATAATACGTGGACGCGCATCACGAATCACCTGTTCACACTCTGCATCGGACAAAAATGTATTTACGGGAACGGCAATGGCACCAGACTGCAAAACCGCATAAAAGACACCGTAAAAAGCAAGGCTGTTTGACACAAAAATAATAACCCGATCCTGCTTTGAAAGATTATGTGCAACACATAGCACTCGGATCGTATTTATTTGCTTTTGCAAATCGGTAAGCAAAATAGATACATCTTTATACGTAATGCTACTTTTCGGGCTCGTTTCGATGCATGCTTTCAAAAAAAGTCCTACGTCAAACCGATACTTTTCTTTATAGGAGTTACGGCTGCTTTCAAAAAATAACAACTCTTTTTTGAAATTCATGGGATCGTTTCCTTACATTGAATTACTTTTACAGGACAAGAGGCCTCAGCCTTTTTTGCATCAGACCAATGCATATCCAAATCAGCATTATTATTTACTTCAGATCGATTCGTGACTGAAAACACTGCCGGACAGATAAACTGACATGTTCCGCATGCAATGCAACCGGGATGAATAACAACCTTTTTCATAAGATTCCAGAATGTTCAAAAAAAGATATACTAAATAGTATCAAAACGTGAATAAAAAAAATAGAAATACCATGCAACAAAAACAATTGTTTATTGCTATCGAGGGAATTGATGGCTCAGGAAAAACAACATTATCAAAACATTTGACCGATCTTTGCTCAAAACAATACGACGTCCTTCTTACCAAAGAACCTGGCGGAACAGACATTGGCTCACACCTACGGGCAATGCTTCACGAATCATCAGAAAAAATTGATAAAAAGGCACAGTATCTTTTATTTGCGGCTGATCGAGCACAACACATTTCACACGTCATACAACCGCACCTTGAAAAAGGATACATCGTCATTACTGATCGATTTACCGATTCGTCATTGGCATATCAAGGGTATGGAAACGGCATATCAAAAGAAATAATCACAACAATTAATAATTGGACAACAAATCACCTGCGACCCGATATCATTTTCTACATTGACATTTCGGTACAAGAAGCGCTCAAACGTCTTGCATCACGCAACAACCTTTCCGCATATGAAAACAAAGATTTCTTGCAGCGCGTTTCATCGGGATTTCATGAACTTTTCAAGGATAGAAAAGAGGTTGTCACCCTTGACGGTCACCAAAAAGAAGATGTACTTGTAAACAAAGCATTTCACAAGGTCGAGCAATGGCTGAACAGATAATTCCCAAAGCGTCCTTATGGGTGGGAAACCATGACACTGTCTCAGACGCTATTATTACCTATCTTCAGCGTATATATTGCAAAAATAATTGCACCACATGTTCAGTGTGCAAACAAATCGCAATAAAACAATTTCATGACATACATTGGATGAGCAATTCCAGCAATGCGTATAAAATAGAAGATTTGTCTACCATCGAACAAACCATGTCGTATACTCGAGACGATACAACACCCTATTTTTTCATTATAACGCACTCAGAACTCCTTTCATTGGCATGTGCAAACAAACTGCTTAAATCACTTGAGGATACTGCCCCTGGCTACTATTTTATTTTAGCAACAAATCGGGAAGCCTGCATACTCCCAACAATGAGATCACGCTGCTTTATCTATCAATATCCTGAAACTTCGATCAATAATAATCATCAAGAAAGCCATACATCATTTGTAGCATTTTTTTCGAAGCACCAACTGGATGACATAAAAACATTTCATGCTATTCTTGATCAATATAAAACAGGATGTGAATCAGAACTACTTTCATTATGCAACCAGCTTTTAGAACACTTGCTGACATTACATAAAAAAGCGGAGCTTGATCAAAAAAAAATAGTATTGCATCGTATCACACAGATAAAAACTATCCTGACTAAGGGTATTCCGCCGGGCTCAGCGCCTCTAATTTTGCGGTCGCTCTATTTACAATGGAGTAAGCCAATGAACAAAACATATGTAGAAAATTTTCGATAAAAGCAATCTTCAAAGAATGCTTCTTCTTAAATCATTAAAGATTTCTTTTGTTTGGTTATCTTCACTTAATTTTGCTATATCAAAACAACTTACAAGTTCATTATTAAATGAGATATGTTCCTTTTTCTCTTCTAAAACTTGTTTTAACATTGGTTTATCGTAATGATCAATAACAAGATTCATTATTTCGTCGTCAAAAACATATCGTGCAAGCTTTTGTACCATTGTTCCTTCATCATCCTTCATTGAAAGATTTGGCTTACAGTCTTTGTTCGAATTCTTAACAAAACCTACTAGCAACGGTTTAAAATATGAATAATTGCTTTCGTCCTGATGATATCCAAATGAAACTATTTCATTGCATATTATACCAAGTGCATCAGAAAATTTTGATGCAGCAATTGCTTTTGACTCAAGTAAAATGTTTTCTATGCCATTTGTTATGTAATCAAAAATTAACTGTAGATCCTTAATATAAAAAAGCTTATACTCTTTATCCTTTTTTTGATCTATTTTTTTAAAAAAAGTAGTCATCATTTTTGTAAAAATATCAATCGATCTATTAAAAGGAATCTCATACTGAACTGTAAAATCCAATAACCATATCATTGGTCTTTGACTTGATTTACATAGCATATCACACAACACAATCAGATCTTTACCGTCAGATTTATGAGTAGTTTGATCTAAATATTTAAATACCAATGACTCATTGTTTATACAAGGCTGGAATATTGTTAATGATTCATCACAAAGAACATCCAGAGTATTTTTTTTAATAAATAATCCATGGTTTAAAAATAGCTGCATTGTACTCAAAATTTCTTCATCTATACGATCATTTTTATATTGAATAAAATTTGTATCACGCTGAATAACTTTATTGATGTTAATACCCTGATTTAATAAAACTGCTAATATTGCTAGATGGTCGCCAAAAGAGACTCTTGAATCATTGTCCATGAACATTTTATTATAATGCCACATGCTTTTAAAAATTTTTAATACAATATCATCAGATAAATATGGAATACTTTTCATGAGAGAATGGGAAATATTTTCTAACTTTTCTTTACTTAATGTTTTATTGGCGTAAAGCATTATAGGAATCTGTAAGAAATTTTTTTGCAAGGATTCATCATTTTGCAATAAAGTAAAAAAATCATCACGTATTGCAAAATCTGCCTTAATAATCAAATCTATAAAGTTATTTTTTTGATATTGATTTTCGTCATCATCGCCTTCTATTGACGTATGATGTCTCGCAAAAAAAAATAGTGTCAGACAGGTAAATGAAAGCGATGATGAGATCTTGAAAAGGTTTTTTCTCAAGATCTCACTAGCAAAATAATTTGTATGAAAAGAAATCAATACTACTAACCAGATACAAACATTTTTGTTTTTAAATGACATGCTTAACACCTGAAATAAACATTTTTTCACGTAATTAATTATAGATTATACAATTTTTCAAACTCTGTCTTTTGTGATTCAGAATTTTGCTGTTCTGCATATTTCATATCTTCAAGCGTCAAAAAATTACGTTTTTTCAAGAACAAATTTTCTTCTGTAAAATTATCGTCGATATGATGCGTGTCGTTTAAAGGTTCATCAAGAAAACAGAGGGCATTACCGTTTTTATCCAAGTTTAATTTAAAAAATGCGCTACTTTTTCGATGGCCAGGATAGGTATTTAATTGTTGTTCAATTAAAGATAATAATGGAAATAATCCGTTAACACTATGGCCGGATAGAACTCCATCGATCATAAGTTCTATTTGATTTTTTGGTCCCTTGATCTCAAGACAACTGTTTTTTAATAATTTTTTTGGAGTGGTGTTATGGTAGTAAAAGGCATTCTTTGTTTTTTCTTTTATTAATTGTGCAGAAACACCAAGACCAGACAAATAACCTAATTTGAGACATAAATTTTTTGTATCTTCACGTGATATATCCTTAAAGGCATGTCGAACATTATTGAATACAACAGCTGCGCCTAATGCTTTCACTAAACCAACGTTTGCTGCACCCGCTGCTGCACCCGCAGATAAAGCCAACCCAGTTTTGCCATCCATTAGTGCAACCTGTGCCATCATCATAGAGCACAACAAAGAACCTGATATTTTATCAATTGCCCCCAATTGAGCAGTAATGTCATTATTTGAATAAAATAATGACAGTTGATTATAACAGGTTGGCTCTGAAAGCGAATATCCAAATAATTTGTTTAATATATCCATTTTTTGAGAAAATGGTTCTCGACACGGTGGAAAAAAATATATTAAAGATTCCGCTAACCCACTCGGCTTAATTTGTTGAATATTTTTTTTGTATAATTTCCTTTTTTGCAATCTTTCTAATTCATAGAGAGCTTCATTAATTAAACTACAGCCATGACTATATCCCAAAAAGCTGTAGTCAGATTCTGCGTAGGGTGCGCTATTCAAAAAATGAGCTAACTTTTTACCGTCTTTTTTTCTAGAAGTGTGATGATATTCCCCACTCCAGATATAGGACAGAAGATGTAATATTTTACTTGAATTGTTTTTTTGATTGTAATTCTCAAGATATCGTCCGGCATATTCAAGAATACCTTGAAAATCTTTTGTCTTCGCATCATAAAAGGTTGTATATGCTATGCCAGGACCAGTACCATGCACAAGGCAAAAAACGAGTCTGTTTTTGGGAGTATCGTGCTTAAAATTTTTGCCATAACGAAATCGTTTTAATATGTAATTTGGCAAATGAGAATGGTTCTCTTCCCATTCTTGATTTTGAGGGACTCGCTGCCAGGCCAAGTTGAACCTTTGCATGGTTTCTTGTGAGAATTTATCTAATGGTATTCGACAAAAATTAGCACCATTCTTTAACAATTTTTTAATAACACGTTCATTTCGCATTGAAGAATTATAATCAAAAGCTTTCAAAGCAAGCAATAAAAGCCGTTCATTTTCCTTCAAAAAATATTTTGGATGCAGTAACTCTTCTAGCGCAAGGTCTAACTTTGTCTTATTGATTTCATGAGCGAGATTTTGGTATGGAGGAATAATTTTTTTTGCAATCTCTATCTCATTTTTCATTTGATATACCGTTGAACATGCAAGATTGCGATTATCAAACATTGTTGCCATACAAGCTAACACAAAAAATAAAGAATATTGTTTCATAATATATGCCTTTAAAAATATAACACTATAAGAATAATGATAAACAAACGGGACCATTAGTCAACTTTCACGTTTAACAAAATATTTTAAAAACAATACTTTCTTCTATTAAATTACAAATAAAAATACCATTCTCTAATTAAACAAAGAATTTTTTATCTTTGCATAACTGATGCTATACTGTTTCAAGCGAATTTAGACAAACAATCACGAGCGACAATAAAATCATGGAAAAATGCTTAGGCAATCTTTTAGCAACCTTTTTTCAAACACAAAAAAATTGGAAAATAAAACTTCTTTCACAATTTCATGATATTGTTGGTAACGATCTCAAAGATCATGTTTCAATTATTAAGGTTAACGACACAAACATCATCATTGGCGTAAGTAACTCATGCCTCCTTCAGGAACTGCGCGCACTAGCGCCTCTTTTGCTTACCAAGATCAATCAATCTCTGGATATTCCGCGGTTGGTCGCGATACAATTCAAGCTACGAGGATATACACAAGCGCTGGGGGTTTTTATGACATCCAATCATGATGAAATATCATCAAAAGACACGTTAACACTCACGCAAAACGATCGCGAAGCGCTTAATAAAATTCAAGATAAAGAACTTGTGCACGTCCTTGAAACATTTCGCAAACGTTGTTACAAGGAAGCACAATGGAAAAAAAAATAGTATATAGTATCAGGGTTGTTATGTGTATCCTAACAATTCCAATTATATCCGATCCACTTTGTATAACTCGTTATTTCTGGGCAAATTACCAGCATTTTCAAAAAAAACCTGTACAAGCAGAATTTTGGTTTACAAAACTCTTTGAAGAGCAAGCGCCACTTGCGGCATATGAAGGATATATACAATTTTTGTTTGCAACCAAAAAATTTTCACTCATATATTCTATGAAGGAACTCATCCTTACAAACTTTGCATCAAACGTACCCTTACTTCTCACATTGACAGATGTTCTCACACTATATAAAGAAGAGACTATTCTGAATGATACTCTTCTTCAAGTCCATCAAAAACATCCAGACAACCCAAACCTCACATTGCGCGTTGTATCGATATTATTAGAACAGAAAGATTTTGATGGCGCGATTTCACGCATCGATGCGCTCCTCAATAAAACATCACGCGGACCAAGCATATTTTTATTCTATTTTATGAAAGCACAAATTTACCTCCAAGTTAATCGCGTGGAAGATGCGATTTTTGCAACTAAAAAATCAACTGACCTGTTTCCCTATTTTGATAAAACCTGGCTCGTACTCGGTATTTTGTATGAGCAACTCGGCAATATAACAGATGCAATTCACGCATATCGACAATACGATTCTTGCTGCGAAAAACCATCACCGCTATTCACACAAAGGTCTCTTCTTTTAGAACTGCAACGAAATCAACTCAAAGAAACCATGAAAAGCGATACAACACGATGCAACTGCAAGGATCTTATACACACATATATTACAAAAAAAGAATATGGCGATGCCATGCGCCATATTAACGTTTTTTTAGAACACGAACCGGAAAATAGAGAAATAAAAAAATTAAAAGTTACAACGCTTGTGCACCAAAAGCAACATAAAACGGCATGTGACACGCTGCAAACATACATACAAAGTGATGTTGAACAGAGGATGCAATGGATCGAGTTATCACAACAACTTGCACTCACAGAAAAGGATATGGTACCACATGTTGACATCATCTTGCAAAAATATCCCCCAAAACCGATCATGAAAGAACTTGCCGAAGGCAACAAGTAGATTGTTTTTGCGGATCATTCAAAACTATCGCCACGATTTTATCTTGCCTTCCAAAAAATGGAAGTTTTTCTTGATTTCTGTCAGGTATATTTTCATGCGACGTCCCGTTGAATGAACAAGGGATTTTGTTTGTCGGGGAAACAAAATAGCTATTAATACGCCAAGGCCTATAGTAATAAATGTTATTTGCTTGTTTGATGATGCACCGAGAAAAACAAGATACCGAATAATGCGATCTTCAAACGAAGACAAGTTCGCGTCAACATTCACTGGGGCATCAAGTACTTCTTCTCCTTCAAGCGAATTGAAGGATTTTTCGCTCTCCGACCCTCCTTTTACTGCATCTACAACACACGGCCAAGCGACACAGAGCAAAGACAAAAAAATAAGCTTTTTTGTTGCATGAAACATGTTCTCTCCATGATATTTTGGATACGATTTCACTATGATAATGAAAAAACAAGGGACAACGACAGTGTAAGTAAAAATTTTACCGCTTATTTGGTTGACTTAACCATAGCATGAATTATAATAAGACCATATCAGTAAAAGATTTCTTCGCGGGGTAGAGCAGCCTGGTAGCTCGTTGGGCTCATAACCCAAAGGTCGCTGGTTCGAATCCAGCCCCCGCAACCAATTAATTAAATTAATCTTCAGTATATTCTTGAATAATAACCCCATCTTCCTCTTTAAAAACAGTCTGGTAGTGGTTTTTGTCGCACAAGAGCAACCATGAAAATCGTGCACATCAAACAAAATAAACAAATTGACAAGAGTAGGTATATATCACACAAAAATCAAGAATCCTTTATTTTGCAAACACTCCCTAGCTTTGCTTACGCATACAACGCATACAAACGCCAAAAGGTATCAAATTTTCTGGATTCTTGGGTCACCAAGACAATGGATGTCCAAAAAGACACGTCGAACTCGTTGGCGATCACGTGGCTCGGACACGCATCATTTCTCATGCAATATAATGACATTACAATTTTAACCGATCCCGTATTTGGCTCTCTGCCATTATTTCCTCGACTTACAACGCATGGATTGTCGCTTGACCATCTGCCGCCCATTGACTTTATCTTGCTTTCGCACAATCATCGCGATCATATGGATTTTTCGAGTCTTTCCCATCTTGCATATCGATACAAAAATGTACATATAGCAGTGCCACACGGTGATGCGCGGTGGCTCCCGCGATCTTTGTTTTCTCATGTTCATGAACATGCCTGGCATGATGAACTTATCAGCGAAAGTCTCTCTGGAACAACAGCACGTTGCGTATTTTTACCTGCCTATCATTGGTCACGTCGCGGATTATTTGATACCAACCACTCGCTCTGGGGAAGCTGGATTATCCAGCTCGGTCAACACACAATCTACTTTGGTGGCGATAGTGCCTATTTTGAACATTTTCAGGAAATTGGAATTGAGTATCAAATTGACATTGCCCTGTTACCTATTGCACCAATTCAACCCCTGGAGTGGATGTCTCGATCTCACATGAGCCCGGCGGATGCAGGACAGGCTTTCTTTGATCTCAATGCAAAGATATTTATTCCAATGCACTGGGGAACGTTTCAATTTGGAACCGACAATCACGAAGACCCAGTCCATTTAATGCGGCAGTGGGAAAAGGATAATAAGATTTTATTAAATACACACAATAAAAGATTAAACATATTAAAGATTGGGGATTCTCTTACTGTGTCATCATAAATCAGATGCTCTACTGCTGAACTATCCCGGCACTAAATTATCACAACCAAACAAAAAAAATGATCGTCAACAAACTTGTCAACGACCATTATCTTGGAGCTGGCAGCAGGGCTCGAACCCGCGACCTGCTGATTACAAATCAGCTGCTCTACCAACTGAGCTATGCCAGCAATCTTTTTACGTATATGGAGCGGGAAACGGGACTCGAACCCGCAACCTACAGCTTGGAAGGCTGTCGCTCTGGCCAATTGAGCTATTCCCGCGTGACTTTTGGTGGTGAGGGCAGGATTCGAACCTGCGAAGGCTGAGCCAACGGATTTACAGTCCGTCCCCTTTGACCGCTCGGGAACCTCACCGAAAACACCACTCACCAATCACTTGGCCCTTTTATTTTATTTTTTTTTTTGAGACATTTCAACTTATTTTTGTGTTTTTCTTCATCTAAACGACATCCATTTATACTTCTGAATCAATTATAATTTCTTTATCTTCCTGAGAATTACCAGACTTATCATCAGAATCATCATCATCATGAGGCAAATCTTCGCGATCCAAAAAAGCAAGAAGAGGATTGTTTTTTGGTCCATGCTCAACCAATTCTCTTTGTTCTTTACACATCCTTTGGGGATGCATTGATAGTAAAAAATGAGGAACCGCAAAAAACAACAAAAAGACAATTATCATCACCATTCAAAGCCTCAAAAAAATACATTTTTCTCTGTATTGTCCTTTAGTGTAACACCTGTACGCTACTTCCTGAAGCAGTTTTTGTGACAATAAAATGAACTGGGATTTGCTCCTTGATGCTTGCAAGGTGAGAAACAATAATAATTTTTTTAAAGTCATCCTGAATTTTATATAATGAGTCCACTACCAGCGAAATTCCCTCTTCATCTTGCGAACCAAATCCTTCATCGATAATCAACGTTTCAAGTGTTGTTCCCGCACGATTTGCAAGTAACTTTGAAATACCAATACGCAATGCCAAGTCAATCCGAAAGGCCTCGCCACCGGAAAAAAGATCATACGATCGCACCCCTTCAGAGTCAGAAATTTTAATATCCAGCGTCTCTTTTGCCTTTCCACTTTTTAAATCTTTTACCGATTCTATAAATAGTTGCATCTGATTATGCGTCAGTCGCGATAATATTACATTTGCTTCATATTCGATCTCAGGAATTGACTGTTCAATCAACAGCGCCTGAATTCCATCTTTTCCGGTTGTATGTGCAATGATCATGTATTGATCTATATCTCTTTGTAATACAAGTAAACGTTGCTCATCGCGATCATAGCTTTCGGAAATTAGCTGCATAAGCCGCTGTCGCATTTCAAGGTTTCCTTTTTCGTGCAACAATTGCTCCTTTTTTTCTTGCAACAGATCAAGTGAGGCAACATATTGTGCCTCTTTTTGTTTTAAAATGGACTCTTTTTGCTCAAGTGATTGGAGTTTCTCTGTCGCAAAGTTGCTCCTGCTTTGTTCCTGATTGTTTTTCCTCAATAAAAGACATCCTGTTTTGATACGTTCTTTGAGTGTAAACATCGATCGCTTTATGGATTCTTCATCACTTTTTGCTATACATTCCTCAAGCTGTTGAAGTTCATGGCATGCATTCGTGTAGCTCGGTTCGTCATATACATGTTCCTGAATTGCTTTTTGCGTTGCAGCAACGCTCATAATGATCTGATTGTATGCCGTGTCATCTATTTCAGAAATCTGTTTTGATACAAATTGCTCGTGCAATTCTCCTCTTTTTTGAAGCAACATTTCCTGTCTTTCCCCTAATTTTGACAATTGCTCTTGCAATCGTATTTTTCGTTCATGTAATTGTGATTGCATAATAGCGCACTCACCATGTTGTAATTGCACCGCCTCGGCCTCACGGTTCATCATCAATTCCCGTTTTTTATACTCTCTATACAGCGCCTGGTACGGCTCAAGATGAGAATGAAGCATGGCAAGACGAGAAAGCATACATTCAATGTTGTGTTTTTGTGTTTCAATGGACTGATGAAGTTGTTGCCTTTTTTCAGGTGATAAATCATGATCACAAATTGGACAAACCGCACATTGTTCATCACAAAGGAGTGACATTTTTTTTTCAAGATCCTGATTGAGCGCCTGGTAATATGATTTTTTTCCAAGAACCTTATCAATTAATGCAACTCGTTTTTCAGAGCGTTTTATAAAAAAGACACACTCATTTCTTTTTTGAGTTATAAGTTCCTTACTCTTGGCAAGAAAGTTCACACGCTGGGCATATACGTTACATTCTATTTCAATTTCAGATATCTCACCCTGCACCGCTTGAACTGCTTCGTGAACAGATTCCATAGCACGCTTAAGCGATTCACATTCGACTGCATAACGCTCTTTTAATGCATAATTTTTCGTCTCATACTCCCGCACGATCTGATGCTGTTTTTCTTTCAAAATTACAAGTTCCTGCTGCAACATCATTTTTTGATCAAGCAACTCTTTTTGGAGCAAAACAACACGCATAACATTCTGTTTCTTTTGCAATAATGGTATTATTTTTTGCGACACTATGTGTGCAGCAATACACGATTTCCACTCAAACCTCAGTTGACGTAACTGGGCAACAAGAGCCATTTTTTCTTCCTGGAGTTGTCTTTTTTTTATTACTTCTGTTTGATAATACAATATTTCCGATTTTATCTGTGATAACATATGTTGCATAGGCGCACATTGCTGCTTGAGCTGAATCTCTTTTTGCAGCGTCACATCAAGCACATTATAAAGCTGTTGTACCTGTTTATCGACATCTGCATACTCTTGCTTTTCAGTTTTACGCTTTTGCTGTGTATGCATAATCAAATCTCGTTCAATCGAAGTGTTTTTTACTTTTTCAAGCGCACTTTTCTTAATCATTTCATAGTGATCAAGAGACAAAATACGGGCTAAAATTTCTTTTCGCTCACGTGGTGATTTTCTGCAAAATTCACCGGCGCCACCTTGACGCAAGAAGGCTGAATTAACAAATGTTTCAAAATCTAATCCAATTATTTTTTCAATAGTTGCTTGTGTCTCTCGAATCGTTTTTCCAGTTAATGCAATTGTTTTTTCTGATTCTTCACTTAAAAGACCAAAATCAAGCGTTGCAATACCTTTATTTCCAGATCGAACAAACTCTCGCTTCACCCTATAACGATACCCATTTGATGCAAATTCGAATATAACCAACATCTCGTATTCAGATAACCGCAACAAACTTTCATCGGCACGCATTGCTCCTGCCATTTTACGTGCCTGGCCCCACACCGCCCAGGTCATCGCATCAAGAAGCGCCGATTTTCCATGCCCATTTTTACCAGACAAACAAATCAGCGCGTATGGTCCAAAATGAATTGTTTGTAACTCTGGGCCATAGCTCAGAAAGTTTTTGAGAGATAAAGAAATGGGAACCATAAAACATTTAACTTAAATCGATAATTATATCCGAATTGCCAACAATTTCATTATTATCAACAATTTCATTCGGATAACTTGCTGTTTCTTCTAAAGTAATCCGTGGAAAAGCAAAATTATTTTCCTTAATAAAGCGCAGCACCTCTTGCCACACCTGCCTAATGTCTTGATTCTGTCCCAAATATGTATAAGTAAGTCTATTCGAATAAAGTTTTTCGAAGTCTACATCCCACACTTGTCCCAATGCATTCAAAATATGAATGCATCGTTCTATACCAACAGAATTAAATGCCCCCGTTCTATTTTTTATGTCTTGATTTTTGTGCATCAATCTGAAAAGACAACGTTCAGCAAATGATTTGCCTTGTTGAAGAACAACGAGAAACGTGGCGGCACAATCATTAATGTTATTCACAGTACGTAAGAAATTTTTCCATTTCTCATCATTTGTGCATATTTCGCGTTCTTTCCATATGCTTAACCTTGTAATGGGATTAGTACCGTATTTCAGACAGTAATATTTAAGATTGTTACATGCAAAAAACGCATTTAAAACAACATATGTAATGTAATCATGAGCTTGTTGTCTTGTGCACTTCCGTTTCGATTCTAAACATTTTCCGAGCGAAACCAAGGTTGAAAAATCAACACGAAATAAAATTTTTCTGACCTTCCCGTCGACAGGCCAACGTATAACCGGATTAAAACCATTATTGGAGGCAGGGAAAAAAATGAGAGTTTGATAATCATATCCTTTGGCCTTCATCACGTCCAAGACCACCTTACGTAGTGCTTGCAGATGAGAGCTTACCTCTTTTGCACGTTCCGAAAAGGTACAACTATTATATAGTACTGCATCAAGCACCTGCGTGAATTCAAATTCACCTTCGGGTGAGTTTGAATGAATTTTCACACAGTCGTTGTCCCCCTTGTCTATGATAAAATCACAACTCGGTGTCGTTTGGTTTTTGAAAGACGTAACGTCATATTTTCCATAGAATTCCTTATAACAATCGACTTCTTCATAGTAAATATTATTACTAAACACCGCCTCACATAATTCGTTATACTGCTTTAAGGCTTTTTCTGTAAGCTCTTCTTTACGTATTGCTATCTCTTGTTTTCTTTGCGCAGTATTGCATAATTGCAGTTCTTTCTGACTACCAAAAGCAATATTATTTATCAACAACGAAATTCCAAAAACAATCTTTAGGTTACGACTCAGTATCATCTTTTTCTCATATACATTATACAACAATGTTTTAAAACAAAATCTGCCGCACAAAACTCTTTGAATAAGTACAATTATGCATAAATCACAATTTCTCTTTCTTTTTCCATGCGCCTCATTTATTCTAACAGAAGGACTATAGAAATACATCTGAATTATGAATGAATCAGTTTTTCGCGCATATGATATTCGAGGAACCATTGGTAAGAATTTTTTCTTGCAATCGGTACGTGATGCTGGCCTCGCAATCGCATATTTTTTTAAAACAGAATATCCACACGTACAATCAATTATCATTGGTCACGATCCACGATTACACTCGGAATATATCAAGCAAGAACTCATCCAAGCTTTTTTAAAAAGCGGTTTTTCGGTTTTTGATAATGGACTAAGCACATCTCCTATAATCTATTTTGCACTCCACACTCAACCAATTGATGCAGGAATTATGGTTACTGCATCACACAACGGCAAAGAGGATAATGGAATCAAAATTAATATTGGCAAACACGCACTCACAAGCAAAGAGATTCAGCGCATCAAGCAATATTTTTTTGAAAAAAAGTCGATTGGAACACAAACAACCGGTACGCTTGCACCAATCTCAGTCCATGATTCTTACACTGCATATCTCATGCATCAATTTGCTCACTTAATTGGAAATCAAACTGCATTCATCATCGATTGTGGTAATGGAGCATCTGGCATTATCGTAAAAGAATTAGTTCGACAAATGAATTGGCAAAATGTCCGCGTATTACACGCAGAACCGGACGGAACATTTCCTCATCATGACCCAGATCCAACACACATTGAAAATATGTCCGATGTTGTTAACTGTTTGCGTCATGAATCATATCAATGGGGCGTTGGTATTGACGGTGATGCAGATCGTATGGCAATTATAACTAAATCCGGAACTCTTTTATCTGGCGACATTGTCCTTGCATTATTTACAAAGGACATATTACGTCAGGGGAAAAAACTAACCATTATATGCAACGTCCTTGCGTCTGATGTAATCATGTCACAACTAAAGAAACAGGGTGCTGAGGTGTATACTGTCCCCGTTGGCAATCCAATTATGCGTACAATGATGCATGAATATGATGCGTGCATCGGCGGAGAAACGAGTGGGCATTTTTTCTTTAAAGATCGCTATTTTGGATTTGATGATGGCATTTATGCAATGATGCGATTTTTTGAATTATATACTCATATACAGCAATCAATTGATGACTGTCTCAAATTATTTCCAACAACATTTGTCAGTCCTGAATTTCGCATCTCTTGCGCTGAAGAAGAAAAAAATGAAGTTATGACATTGGTAAAAAATTGTTTTAAAGATCATCGTCAATCATGCGTTGATGGCGTACGTGTCTGTTTTGATGACGGTTGGCTACTCATTCGACCATCAAACACACAACCGGTCATCTCAATTCGATTTGAAATGACCACAAAAAAGAAATTTACTATCGTGCAAAATAAAATTGCATGCGCATTGCCGACGTATTTGGGGAACGAATTTATTCGTCTATGCAATGCGATGGGTAAATAGCAGAAAAGCTGAAATCACACACAGGGGGAAAAGTGATGAAGAAACGCAACGCTATTGTATTTTGTCTTGCCGCAGGTAGCTACCAATTTCTATCCTGTTCTCAAAGCAATATAACCAATTTACTTAATCCTCAAAGTGATATAACTAACTTGCTTAACCCTCAAATTGATATAACCAACAACCTACTCAACAGTTTTGAAGAATTCATACAAAAAAATGAATCCCGAAAACTTGCTACTTTTTTTGCAAACCCTCATGGGCAAAAAGATTTACAATTGATCAGTCATATTGCAGATAACAGTATCAATAACAGTAACTACAATAATAATATTGATTGGCAAAATCTTGCGATCATATGCCACGTATGCCGCGTTCCCAAAAATAGTACCGGGGTACACCTTTTACCCAATCAGCGAGAACAAACGCTCATACAGCGGGAACAGACACTCATACGATACTTTTATAAAATCTGTCAAATAAAAATGTTGCCGTCTAAACCCTTTTCTATCCTGCTTGGCAAGATGAATCAAAATTTGCAATATATAACCAAAAAATTATTAAAAGTTGAAATTACTTCCTACGATAATATAATACGAACCTACACCTTCGAAAAACCAGATCAAAATTACAAACTTATGATTGCTCCGTACAACATAGAACACAATGTTTTTGAAGAAACAGAATTAACCTGGGAAAATGTAGAAAAACATGAGAAAGAGGGCAGATACACAAATCAGGACGGAAATAAATACATTATTGGATTGTTCAAACGCAATACATCTATTTTCTTTCGCTTCAAAATATATCTTCCAGAAAGCGTGCTGTATCTTCTTCAAACCGCAGTCGAAGATCCGCATATCTCCATCAAAACGCTAAATGAAAATACATAAATCCGCATATCACACACGATACTGGAGTCATTTTTGCTGTGGCGCGTACGTTTTTGTTATAGTACCGCTTGCAACAATATGACCTTGCATTGCCACAATAAGATCATCTTTTGTCTGAATTTTGCTTGGATCAAGCGCTGCACTAAGCGCATATACGGTGAATGCATAGGTCGATCCTGCTGTTTTATTTTTTGTTATCATACTGCATCGCGGACCTTGATATTTTCGCAATTCCGTTCCATTGCTTCCATTGATCGAAACTCCTTCTTCTAAAGCAGTTATAGTCGGTGGAATATTAAATACAACCCAATGACTTTGATCAACTGCCGATGGATTAATACCCAAATTAACACCGTACCATTCATCACTAGTCACCAAAACAGCATAACTTTGTATGTTTGGCAGTGTCATTTTCCATTTCCATCGAATATCTGGAGAGATATTTTCACCATCGCACGTATATCTGGCCGGAATCATTTTTGAGTCACTTAATGAATCGCTTTGCACTGAGAGTGCGCCCGCCGGCATGGATTGTATAGCAGGAATATTTTGCTCAAACGATGGGCATGGTCGATCACCGGTGCAACCAAAAAGTGTCGACATATAACAGAAAAACAATATCACGTACCTTTTCATGATTCAATCCTCAAAAACCTATGTAATTTATTTCAATCTGAATTTTATTATAAGCAATTTCAAAAAGGATTGTCAATAAAACCTCCACTTTGAACCGATATAATTTTTCCACCTTTCATTGCACGAGGAAAAAAATAGGAGTATTCTTTGCGATAGAACATCTCAACAAGGAATTACGGTGGAAGGTATACATTTTTTCGAGTTTGGTCAGTGGTCGCTCGAACCATTACTCGGAATCAAAAATTCCTTTTTAGAAATCAATAGAGATACGGTGCTTTACACCTGGGCTACAATCAGCATTTTAGCGCTTCTTCTTATACTTTTTCGCTACTTTTTTTCCCGATCAGCACATATTCGCGTACTCACCCTGTCTTTCATTGATTTTTTTATCGATCTTGTTCATCAAACTATTGGAGAATTTCATCAAGCACACTTCTTTTTTGTCGCTTCATTATTCATTTTTATTTTTCTCTGTAATATCATTTCAATTATTCCCGGACTTGATGAACCAACCAAGGATGTTAATACAACATTTGCGCTTGGATTGATTGCATTTCTCTACGTACAAATTGTCGCAATACGAGCACAAGGCATCCGCCGTTACATCGGAGACTATTTTAAGCCGTTGTTTTTTATGGTCCCACTCAATGTACTTGGAAAATTATCTACTATTCTTTCACTCTCAATTCGACTTTTTGGAAACATTTTTGGCGGATCAATTATATCAACGCTCTATTTTACTGCCACCCAAATGGCGTGGTGGGGACCAATCATTTCAGCACCGGTGAGCATCGTCGTCATGCTTTTTTTTACGTTTTTCGAAGGTTTTTTGCAGGCATTCGTTTTTATGATGCTCACACTCACCTACATTTCGCTCAGCATGCATCAGGAAGGGCACTAAATGACCGACAATCTATTGGCATCTTTTTTGCATTATGGATCAGTGTCGTGCATCGTCGCCGTAAGTTCATTTTCAGTCAGCATTGGCGAATGTCTCGCGACTCTTTCAGCGTTGAATGCAATCGAGCGACAACCTGGTGCACGATCTGATATCTTGCGCGCACACATTCTTGGCGCTGCACTTATTGAAGGTTCTGCAATCTTTGGTCTTTTGATTGCCATTTTACTCATCGGTTGGACGCCATCCGGAGCTATTTTGCTCAGATCAGCAATTGCTGAAACGGGCATCTGTATAGCAATGAGCATCACCTGTGGCGTTCTTGGCATTGTTTCTGGATTTCCAATCACCACCGCTTGCACCTCAATTGCACGACAACCATTTATGAGCCAAAAAATCGTCAGCTTTATGATTATGACACAAGCGCTTATACAAACTCCGCTTATTTCAGCATTACTTGTATCAACATTCATCACACTCCAAATACCCGCTCTACAAAGCGACTTAGATGGCGTGCGGCTTCTTGCTGTCGGTATTGCAATTGGACTTGGTTGTATCGGACCAACCATTGGACTTGCACTGTGCGCAAAAAACGCACTGAGAGCCATCTCGGTGAGCAAAAAGTTATACAATAAAATTCTTTCTTTTACATTGCTTAGTGAGGCAATTATTGAGACTCCCATTATTTTTTCGTTGATTACCTCATTTTTAATTTTATTTCTCGTGCATCCACTTTCCGGAGATGATATTATACGTGCTGTCGCACTTATCAGCGCGACACTCTGCTCGGGGATCGGGACATTTGGCTCGGGGATTGCCTCCGGAAATACAGCAAAAAACGCCATTACTGCCCTTGCCCATAATCCAGATATTCACGGGCAAATTACAAAAATGAGTTTTTTAACCCAAGGCATCATTGAGACATCTGTTATTTACGCGACACTTATCGCAATAGCACTCATTTTTCTTTCATAATTTTTTGCAAAATTGCATTTAAATATTATACTTTGCTAAAGTAAACAACAAGAAAGACTAAATCGTGGTTAACTATGGAGCAACAAAAATCATTTTCGTCTGCGTTGTGCCTCGCACTCGTTGGATTTAGTCTCGTCATCATTGTCCATGAATGTGGTCATTTCATTGCTGCGCGGTTACTTGGCATCGCATGTCCGATTTTTTCAATCGGCTTTGGTCCCGCGCTCATTTCTCTGCTCATTGGAAAAACAACATTTCAACTCGCACTCATCCCACTTGGCGGTTACGTTCTTGTTGATCCCCAACAATTTAATAATGCCCCATATAGCACACAGTGCCTCATAACACTTGCCGGAATTTTTTTCAATTTACTCTTTGCTTATATCTTATTTTTAATTCTTTCAATCAACAAAAACAAATACCTATCGGATGAAGAAAATCTTGCAATACACCATGATCACAACAAACGCCATGGTATTTTACGGCATGCGCTCTCGTTATATGCATATACATTTACTCACCTCAATGAACTAGCCATGCAGACATTTGCTCGCGGCAAACGGGGTATTATTGGACCAATCGGCATTGTAAAAGGATTAATAGATGCAGCAAAAGATGGTGCTTTTTTGTATCTATTCAGCATTGCAATGTTGAATATTAACATTGCAATCTTCAATTTCCTTCCAATACCGCTGCTTGATGGAGGAAAATTAGTCCAAATTACTATCGAAGCACTTTTTGGCAAACAACCATTTTTCGTAATCCTCGCAATTTCGATATTTCTTTTATTCTTGATTATTACGCTCTTTTCATACATGCAAGGCGCAATGGCCCATGATAAGACAACAAAACCTACAATAGATCAAAAATAACGCCGTAGCAAATTCCCGTTATATTTTTCTAATATTCTTTCTAATTTGATATATTTAAAATAAGCAATTACAATCATAATGCATTATTCAAAAACAGAAAAAGGGGAGAAATGGCTAAGAAAATACGCAAGTCTATGGTTATCATTTTGGCAATTACCTCGCAATACCCAACTTTTTCAAGCGGATTTTTAAAAAAAATAGTCTTAAACCGTATGGGAAAACAATTAACATACCAAAAACCATCAATTATAACACCAAAAAAGATGAATAGTGCAGTAATGTGGCTAACATCATTGATACAAATACCATTTTTTTTTAATTCTGAAAAACAGAAGTTAAAAGAATTGCAAAAGTTGGAAACCCTTCAAAAAAACAAGTCCTCTGACAATCTGATTCAAAAAAATCTTTTAATGGACCCAGCAAGGATCATTGTCATTGATGATGATATACTAAAACTAGAGGCTGCTGCATATGACGGAATGGTACTTATCAGTGCTTCTATCTATAATTTATTGGCATCAGATGATGAGTCCAAGCGACAGGTTGCACTTGGTATATTAGCCCATGAACACGAACACGTAAAAAGAGGACATACCACGCAATACAAACAAGCTACATATTACACGGCAATCAGTTTATTCAATCTAGCAGCGATGACGGCCGGGGGCAAAATATATTCATTATTTTTCGCTGGAAAAAAGGCGATACGAGGAAAAGCGAAAATACGAGCAGCTGTTAATGCTTCAATGAAGGGATTTTTCAAAGGCACAATTGTTCAATGTTTATCGGCTCTCACATTTCTTAAAAAAAGAAAAGATTATGAATATGATGCAGATAATATTTATGTACCAGATAAACCAACAAATCTATTATTATTGAAAGGTTTTAAGGCTAGTCTAGAAGATGTTAATGATATTTACAATTATTTGAGAGAAACGGGTTTAACTAAAAAATCAATTTCATTCAGAGAGCTCTTTCTCTCTCACCCCGACACAAAAGAAAGAATTGAGCGCATTGATCATCATATTAGACGGTTAGAATTGTCGGATCAAAAAGAAGACCTGAAAACCAGCAAAAATCAAGGTTGAAACAACTTGTAGATCTGGTATAGTAAATGAAACGCCGAGGTGGTGAAATGGCAGACACGCAGCTTTGAGGTGGCTGTGGGAGAAATCCTGTAGGGGTTCGAGTCCCCTCTTCGGCACCAATTTGATCATCAGCCCCATTTTTATATCTCCTTGATTAAAATTTCTATTTGAATATTTTTTTGAATTTTGTTTTTATTTTTGATATCATTTCTCATAGGTCAAACAAAAGATGGGATTCATATGAATAAAAAATTACAATATTACTTGTTGTTCTTATTATTTTCTTTAATCAGTCAAAACAACGCATTTTCAAGCGGTTTTGTATACAAAATTCTTTTAAACCCTGTTTTACAAACATTCAATCGACCAATGTTATCACCAAAAAATGTTGGGAATTTTGTCCATTGGCTTACATTGTTATATCCCATCCCAGGCTTTTTTTTGTGGGAACGTAAGAAAAAAGAGAAAATTTTATCATTAGAACAACATTCTATACCACATAATCAAACCATCGATGCATTAATAGAAGATACACTTTCAATTGATCCTCAGCGTATTATCGTATTACCCGATGACGTACTTTCTGGTACTGAATTCACATACAATGGAAAAATTTATGTATCTGAAGGCTTATACAATTTTTTACAAGATGCAGATGAAATAGATCGCTTTGAAGCATTCGGAGCCATCGGTCACGAAATAGGGCACACCAAACATTCTGACTTTGTAACTCAATACACTGGATTAAAGCGATTTATATCCACACACATGAAAAATATACTTTCTTGGCATATCTGTGGAAAATTATATAAATCAGCGCGTGGCGTATCTACAATTTCAAAAAATTCTGGGTACATAATGTCGAGCATTAAAGGATTTTTTACCGGTTATTTAAAAAATAAATTAACAATGTTTATTTCACTCAAAAACAATCGAAGTCGCGAGTATCAGGCTGACAGGATTATACTTCAAGATCCTGAAAAAAATTATAAGGTACTTGATGGCTTTGCAAGAATTCTTAGTGATTTTCAGGATGATTATTATCATTTACGACATATCAAAAAATATCCGGAAGAAACAATCTGGATAAATGAATTTTTTATGCGGCATCCTGATACAAAAAAACGAATTGAAAAAATTGAACAACAAAAACAATTGTTATTAGAACAAAATCCAGACCTTCGCAAAAAAATTGAAGACGGCACTCTTTGGAAAGATTGAACATTTGCATCAAAAAACAAACACATTTGACAAAAATGAAAAATAAATCACCCTAACAATTAAGGGTGATTTTTGTTAGGGAACGTTTTTCATGCATTCCAAGTTATTTTCTGCGACACATATTGGTGTTTATGCTCGTCTCATTGAAGTTGAAGTTGATGTTTCACACGGACTTGTCAGTTTTCACATTGTCGGATTGCCTGACACTGGTATCAAGGAAAGCGTCAAACGAATTCAAACAGCGCTCAAAAACAGCGGGTTGCCCTTCCCTGCGAAACGAATTACTGTTAACTTGGCGCCAGCCGACAGCAAAAAAGAGGGAAGTTTTTTTGATTTGCCAATCGCCTTGGGAATCTTGCTTGCAGAAAACAAGGTAGCGCTATCACACGAGTTTTTGCAAAACACATTGTTTGTCGGTGAGCTGTCACTCGATGGCGGAATTCGCGCAATCAAGGGCGCACTCGCTATTGCTCAAGAAGCTGCTCGTCTTGGAAAAAAACAACTCATTTTACCTGCACAAAATGCTGTTGAAGCTGCATTAATTCACAATATCGATGTCTACGGCTTTACCAACCTTGCCTCACTTGTTTCAGCACTTTCAGGTCAAACATCATTCTTGCCAACGCCAAAAACTACTGTCACATACCAATCCGATCAAGAAACAATCGATTTCAGCCAAGTCAAAGGACAATATCAGGCAAAAAGGGCACTACAAATTTCTGCGGCCGGTCGTCACAATATTTTGTTTGTTGGACCACCAGGAAGCGGAAAAACAATGCTTGCACAACGACTTGCCACATTAATGCCACCGCTCCAATTTGAGGAAATTCTGGAGATATCAACGATTTACTCAGTCAGCGGCAAACTTGAAAATCAACATCTCATTACCAAAAGACCTTTTCGCGCGCCTCATCATACTATTTCTCAAGCAGCACTTATTGGAGGTGGTTCATACCCACAACCGGGTGAAGTAACACTTGCACATCATGGCATTTTGTTTTTGGATGAATTTGCGGAATTTAAACGGTCAGTTCTTGAAGTACTTCGCCAACCACTTGAGGAAAAACAGGTCTCGATCGCTCGCGTTAATCAAACAGTAACATTACCCGCCTCATTTTTGCTCATTGCAGCTTTAAATCCGTGTCCCTGTGGTTTTTTGGGTGACAAAACAAAACAATGCACCTGTTCTCGCGCTCAGATTCAACGATATTTAAGCACCCTTTCAGGACCATTATTGGATCGTATCGATTTACAAGTGCCGATTATGGCAATCTCATACGATATGCTTAAGGGAAAAAATGTTAAGACACACTCGTCTGAAGACCTAAAACAACAAGTTGAACGTGCACTAAAAACACAAGAGCGACGATTTAAATCGTCGCTCCGTTTTAATAGCCAGATGCACAGTGATGAAGTTGAGAAACACTGCACCTTAACAAAAGATGCAGAAATACTCGTCAAAATGATTTTTGAACAACACCGATTAAGCATGCGAGGATATCACAAACTTTTAAAGGTCTCCCGAACGATCGCCGACATGGAAGGATCTGACATAATTTCAGAAAACCATATCTCCGAAAGCCTCATGTATCGTTGCCTTGATCAGTATTTAGCTGAACAAATGAGCGGGTAAGATAAAGAAATTCATTGAGCAACTTACATTTCGCCTATGAACAAATCCCCATCATCGATCAACCACCAAAACCAGACGGGGGGTGTCTGAATAACAAAAAGAGGAGTGTTACAAAAATACTAAATAAAATTCTCTTGACAGTCGCAAACATTGATATGTCCTTTCCTAAGATTTATCAAAATAATATCAAGGCATATTATAATATGAAACAGGCCTTCAATCAAACACGATAAGCTAAGTTTTATTTTTTTACAATATTTTCAGCGAAAAAAAATTGCTACAAGCAAATAGAGAACAATTCATTTAGAAAAACACTTTTTATTCTACTCGGTATTGTTATAACTTTTTGAAAGTTATAAAATAAACATACGGAAGATTAGGAAATGAAACACATTATGGAAACCATACAATCCACAGATTTTTTCTTCTGGTGTAATACAATTTTCTCTTATAAACCCTTTGTAGTCCTCTTGCTTGTCACTTTCATTGCATGCAAAATATTCCTGCTTATTGCAATTAACAGGCATAAGGAGCATGCCGCTAACTTAACCTCTCTGTTTCTTTTCACAATACCACTGGTAACCTACACTATTGGAGAAATAAATTGGGTTATTGTTCTGTTAACAGAAAATGTGTGGTTCACGCAAATTGCAAGCCGTATAGCATGGCATACGCAACCTCTCCAGTACTACGCCATGTGTCTCTTTCTTTGGAGCATTGCCACACAGAAATACATTCTTTCTACGACAAAAAAACTCTTTTTAAAAACATTGTTTTATATCATTCCATTGCCATTTTTTTCTTTTGTTTTTCCCTATATTCTTCGTGCAGAATTCCCACGAATCATTGCTCGTGAGAATTTCCTGTCCATGGTCAATGCCCTTGAACACGTATTAATTCGCGTTGGACTCCTCAAAGAAATAGTATTGAGCGCGCCAGGGTTGTTTGCTGTTGCTCTGACTATGATATTTGTCGCAAGAAAGATACGTATAGCAAGGAACATTCCTTATATTCTACGACTACAAATACAATCCTTTTTCATTTTACTCTCAACCTTTCTGGTGCCAGAAATCATGTTGCTACTATGTAAAATTGTCCCTCGGCTGAATTTCCTCGTAAACAACCTTCCATTTACCCTGCTTTCTTCCGCTCTTTTAACTGCCTCGCTCATGTTCTATGCGCGTAGAATCTATCAACTACGTTTTCTCAATTTGATTCCATCAGTGCATGCGAACAAAGAAAATACAAACAATGCTGAACTTCGCAAGGCAAAGCAGGCGCTCTGCGCCGCACAGTCAATTACTGAATTGCATCACATCAACACGGAATTTTTTGACAAAATACACGGCATAGACCCCGAACGCGTTATATTCTCTTTGCGAACACCAGATTTACAAAAACAGCTTACACATCCATATAATGAAATAATGCATACCGTTGATACATTTATCCATACACAGGAGGAATTGGTGGCAGAATTTTTCACTGAAGACTCAGTACTTGTGTATGATGAACTTGCATTTACCCATTTTTATCAACAATCCAAAAAGATCTCCATACTCCTTAACTTTCTCAACGAACTGCAAGCAGCAGTGTTTATTCCACTCAGGCAAGGCGAGCGAATTCTCGGTTTTATCATGATCAAAAAACATTCAAATCGTGATGAGTTGTTTCCTCAAGCAATTCAAACGCAAATGGGATTATATGGAACATATGTCACCTATACAATCATGCGCCTTGAGCAATATCAATACAAAGAACTTTTATCCGAACAGGAACGGTTGTCACTTGAGCTCCATAAAACAAAACAAAAAGTAGCTCGGTATCAAGAAAGTTTATCTTCGATTATGAAAATCGAAGATATCAAAAAACAGGGTATCGTTCTTTGTAAAACTGGCGCATTTACATTCATTAACACAGCAGCTGAAGAACTTGTTCAAATTAACCCGAATATTCATCACGGCCATCCGTTGTGCAAAGCCCTCAAAGAGGTTGTTCGACGTGTTACTTTATACGGTAATCCACATGCGGTTGTGGAAAAAAATATGATCGGTCAAGACATCTGTTGCCACGGATTTCCGTATAAAAAAGATGAGGTATTTATTCTTATCTCTCCGGCCGATATCATGCGCACCCTAAAAATTGAACACATGTTCGTCAAACCATCTGATATCGATTATCTTGTTTTCCTTCACTCAACAGAAGCGGGTACATTGATCAACACAGCTTTACCTGGTAAGGGTGAAATATTACAGAAGTTCAAAATACAATTTTTAAAAACAATACTCAGTAAAAAATCAATGGTATTTGATGTGCATCCTGATGATTTAAACATGTTTCTTGGTCTTGCACAACGTATTTTGACTCGCCAAACATTACATACTATTGATATCCAAGAAACTCCAGCACATGATGTCATTTGCAAAAAACTCTTCGGTGCACAAACATTCAACGTCGATTCGACAAACATCGAACGTGGCCTGCTTGATCGACTGGGTGAATCTGGTATTTTGTGTATTCACAATGCTCACTTACTTGACTTAAGAACGCAAGATCTTTTGGCCCAATACATGAAAACTGGATCATTCACTATCTATAAAAGTGAACAACGAATACCGAGCAACGCCATGATCATTCTTTCATGTCAAGAAGATATCCAAGAACGAACGAAGAATGGATTGTTTTCTAAGGCATTATTTGAACAAATCCAAGGCGCAATCGTTCCATTCGCACCGCTTACCTTATTACCGTTTGCAGAGCTTGAATCTCTCGCTGAAGGAATACAAAAACAGATGATTGCGGTCACCGAGTACCATCACTTGTTCGGTTTTTCAATACATGAGCGGGAACTTCTTGACTCCAAACGGCCATGCAGCGTTCATGAACTTCAGCAACGGCTACGTCTTCAACTCAAACAGAAAATGAAGCAAGGGCCAGTTGTTGAAGAAGTAACAATAAGTCGCCCCTCAGATCTTGGTCGTCAGGCAGAAAAAAGCTTTGGGGATCCAATTCTTATCGAAGCTGCACGCCTTGGTAAACAGGCACTGCGTGACAGAAAAATTATGCGCGCACTCTGGGAAAAACTTAAAAGTCAAAGTAAAATTGCACAGTTGCTTGATGTTGATCGTTCATCGGTACACCGCAGATGTAAAGAGTTTGGTGTCGGTATACATGATGCTACAGCACCTGATATTAATTAGAAAGACGCTTATTTTATGTAGTCATCACCGGACGTAAACTAATGAAATTCGTTTTCTTAATCTTGGATTCTGTACCACTGTATTTTACTGTCAATCACGTATTTATTTGCCGTATGGTCAATTTTCTCTTACACTTTTATTAATCATTAATGATTAATAAAAGGTACATATGTTCATAATTGCAGTTATATTTTGTTTATTATCGACTCCAATCCTTGAATCCAGTCAAAGAGCCATCGTCGAAGAACTGGTAAATTATGGCGATATATACTTTGAACGTATTCTTCCAAAACAATTACAAACAAATGACTTTAAAGATCGGATTGGACAAGTTGAACATCCTTGTGGCAAGATCCTTAATTTTATCGATGAAACTGTTTTTAAAAACTTGATAAGGAAATCTTGTGACCGAGGTTGGAAAGCAGATTTGTTAAAAAATGGATTTATCTCAATTTATACTGGATTGTGCAACCAAAAAGTATCAAAAATACTTGGGCAAGAACCATCAGTTTTAACCAACTCTTTATCAGTTCTAAATCAGCTTCAAAGTGAATCTACTGATCAAGATACAAATTTTAATGCACAAAAATTTTTTATGCATAACTACAACATACCCCAAAATACATTCAATGAAATAATACTTCAAGAAGATTCCTGGTTTTTTACCCAATTATATTATGTAGGATTTATTAAACGTCTTGATGTAGAAAGAAGTTCCAATGACATAAAAAAAATGATTAATCAAAATTCTCTTTTGCAAACCGCAACTATCATAGCGTTATTTGAACAAAGCGTTGAAATCTCTCTTAATAACGTAGAACATGGCTATATTATAGACGAGATTTCTGGTAAAATTAACGATTTTATTGTTTCAAGCGGTAGCAAATTTCCCTACCATAATCTTATTAGTTTTTATATTATGCAGTTTATCAAAAATGAAAGAATGCAAAATGCTATTAAACAATCCAGTGAAAGCAAACGGATAGTCAAACTTTTAAAAATATTCAAACAAACGAACATCGGAAGTTTTCCCGATAATTGGGAGAAGCTTTTTCTATCTGAACATCCACAAAAGGAAGAAAACTTGCCTGAAGAAGTTCAAAATTTACTAAACGATGAACAACATAACATTCCTAACCCGCCTCGCCAGGGAACAAAGGCGCTCATTTTTTCGACCGTCCCTGGAATCGCATTGCTCCTTTTATCGCAATTTATGAAAACAGCTTCTCCCCAAATGAAACAGAAATTTCGATTGAGTGGATTTGTTTCTCTTTTCACTCTACCCCTCGTCGTACATTGGATTTCAAATCGTCGTTGAGAAAGCATTACTCCTATAATTTACTTCGCCAACGACAATAGCTATTATCGTCATGCTTCCCTACTTCTTGCAAAGTGACGGTGGTTCCGTCATAATGAGACTCAAAGTGACGGTTGCGGCGTCACTTTGCTAAAACAAGGATGTAATCATGGATTTTAAATATATAAAGCGAGTTTTTCGGGAACCAAAAGAGAGTTATTTTTTATTTGGACCACGCGGAACCGGAAAGTCAACGTTGACAGAAAACAACCATCCCAGTGCTCTTTTTATTGATTTGCGTCTTGCCGAAATAAGATACAGGCTCGCTGCACATCCAGATCTTTTGGTAGAGCTTGTCACGGCACGACCAAATGGCACGGTGATTGTTATTGATGAAATTCAAAAAATTCCAGAGTTGCTCTCAATTGTACACATGCTTATTGAAAAAAAACGTCAGTGGCAATTTATTTTAACTGGTTCCAGTGCTCGCAAACTAAAACGACAAGGAGTTGATCTTCTTGGAGGGCGTGCACTTAAAAAAATTTTGCATCCATTTATGGCATGCGAATTAAAAGAAAAATTTAATTTTTCTGATGTACTTTTATACGGTTTATTACCATTGCGATTTGGTCAAGATCGACCAGAAGAAACTTTAAAGGCATATATAAGTTTATATGTTGAAGAGGAGGTAAAAGCAGAAGGCCTTATTAGAAATTACGAGGCATTTAGTCGCTTTTTACAAGTAATGGCATTTTCGCATGCATCAGCATTAAATATTACGAATATTGCTCGAGAATGTTATGTAAAAAGGACTACGGTACACGATTGGATTTCAATTATAGAGGATTTATTGATCGGTTATCAGATTACTATTTTTACCCAAAAGGCAAAAAGAGAATTAACCGCACATCCTAAATTTTATTTTTTTGATGTTGGAGTATATCGAAATTTAAGATCTTTTTCTGTGGCAGATAAAGCAGCAGAAATCGATGGAACCGCACTTGAGGGGCTTGTTGCGCAGCATCTTGTCGCATGGCGTGATTATACAAGTACAAAACATGAAATTAGTTTCTGGCGAACTCGTTCAGGGGTTGAAGTAGACTTTGTTGTGTATGGTCCGCTTGGTTTTTGGGCGATAGAAGTAAAAAATACAAAGACGATACGACCGAATGATTTACTTGGATTAAAATCATTTTGCCAAGATTACCCGGACGCAAAGGCAATTTTTTTATATCGGGGAAAAGATCGACTGATAAAGAATGATATTCTGTGCTTGCCTGTTGAAGAATTTTTAAAAACAATCCTGCCTGATCATACATTGATGATGTAGTGAATTTGTACAAAACAGTATGGAATACGCAATTTATTTCATGTAGAAGATTTGATTGGAGAAAATTAAAGAGCGTATCATAGAAGGAAATTTGTCTTTGATAAAAACCGGAACTTTTTATTTTGCCCAATGAGCGGAACTTTTCACTTTGCTGCGACAAACAAATCACATTCATTTTTACAACTAAAGCTCTATCATATATACTTTTGATATGGATATTTTCACATTTATCAAAAAAAACATTTCTATAGAAACGGTGGTTTCTGAATACACGACACTTAAACGTGCTGGAAATTATTTAAAGGCTCGATGTCCATTTCATCACGAAAAAACGGCGTCGTTCACCATTAGTCCGGGAAAAGAGATATTTTATTGTTTCGGCTGTCACCAGGGCGGCGATGTCATTATGTTCATTTCACAACTTGAAAAATGTAACCAACGCGATGCTGCCTTACTTCTTGCCGAACGATACAATATTGCACTCCCTGAAAATGATTTCACACATGCGGTACCTCGTGAAAAAAAAGATCGTTATTTCTTCATTCACAATATACTTTCCACATTTTTTACTGACCGGTATGAAAAATCAGGAGAAGCACGACGGTATATCGAATCAAGGGGCATTACAGAAGATTTGAGAAAGCGTTTTTTGATCGGCTACTTTCCAGCCGGCAAGACAACAGTGCATGACCTTATTTCATATGCTCACAAACAATCAGTTTTAACAAAAGAGCTCATCGATACACACATTATCGTGCCATCCGACTCCTTTTATTATTCTCCTTTTGAAGGTCGACTCATCATTCCTATTACGGATGCCCTTGGGCGTATTTGCGGTTTTGGCGGGAGAATTTTCAAACCAGATGACACACGCGCAAAATATTACAACTCCCATGAAAACGAATTTTTTTCAAAAGGAACAGTGCTATTCGGTCTCTCACAAGCAAAAGAAGATATCCGACAGAAAAAATCGGTTTTTATTGTAGAAGGGTATATGGACTGCATCCTGATGGCACAATACGGTTACAAAAATACCGTGGCTACGCTTGGAACTGCATGCACAGAATCACATCTCAAACAACTTGCGCGTTATAGCGACACACTCTATATGACATATGATGGCGATGAAGCGGGAAAAAACGCACTCATACGCATTGCTGAAAAATGTTGGCGCGTGAATGTTGAACCAATGGTACTTGCACTCCCAAAGGGGGAGGATCCTGCTTCCTATCTTGTCAAACATCAAACACTTGAGCCAATCGTTGAAACAAAACAGGATATCTTCTCCTTTTGTATTTCATCACATGCCACATCAATAACACAAAAAACGTTACAGGACAAACTCTCCTCAATTCAGTCAATTCTTTCCCTGCTTGTACCAATCGATGATCCAATCAAACAGGATGTCCTGGTAGCTCAAGCGAGCAAGTCACTTGGCATTGAACGTGAATTGCTCAAAAAAGAACTGAAAAAATTAGAAAAAAAGCAAACAGAACGTCATTTTAGGGATCAGAATGATGTCACCGAAAAACCGACTGAGGACAAGGATTCATATGAACAGGATGCGTTTTCGCGGCGCATCCTCGGCGCAATGTTTCATACAATACAACTACTCGATGCCCTTGTTGTCGAGCTCTGTTTTTTGAGCGGAGATAAAGATGTAGGTCTTGTCGCCCAAAAAACGTATGGGTATATACAAAATTGCCAGAAAACACGCTACTACAATTTCGATGATTTGTGGAATCATTTTTCCGAATCCGAACGACACATCGTGTCTCTCTTGATTACTCAAGCAGGTGAGGGCATTGATCCCACATCTTTTAAGCAACTTACGCAGCAATTTGAAAGACATATGTTCAAAAAGGGTGTATACTACCTTAAGGTGCAACTTGCCCAAGCCATGCGGGAAAATAATCACGAAAAAACTGAAAACATATTGCGGGAACTTGTTACCATGCAAAAAAAATTTAAGCGGGAGACCAGCGTTTCATGAATAAAAAAGTTACTGACAAGAAAAGTCGGACCCTGAAAAAGGAACCAAACGTACAACAAACGTTGAAAAAGCCGAATGCCTCAGCAACCCCATACGAAGAATTGCTTCATGATTTTGTTGAAAAAGCAAAAAAAGAGGGCGTCATTACGTATGAAGATGTTCTTGAATTCAGCGAAAACAACGATCTTTCTGATGGTGAAACAAACGCAATATTGAAGCAACTTGAAAAAGAGCAGGTCGAACTTGTTGGTTCAGAACTTACCGCGGAAGCTGAAGAGGGGGGCATAGTAACCGATGAGGGTTCTGGTGACGTCAGGCTCAAAACAAAAATGGATTCGATTGGTACTTCATCCTTTGAATATGAAGAGGAGGAGGAAGAGGAGGATGAGGCCGCTGGTACACCTCTACTGACTGACAATGTCAAATCCTATCTACGAGATATCGGTAAGATCCCACTTTTAAATAAAAAAACGGAACAAATTATTGCGCAACAAATTGCACAAAGTAAAGCCGATTCGATTGAAGTTATTTCGCAATTTCCCATATTGTACCGTGAATTTGTAATCATCGGCGAAAAAATTCAAACAAATAAGCTCAGCCTGAAAGAGTTCGTACAATTTTCAGAATTTGATGAAAATAATCTTCCCAAAATTGAGGAAGAAAAAAAGGCTCTTCTTGACTCAATCGATCATATTAAACGGCTTGTAGAAAATGAAGAAGCGATCTATAAATCGTACAGACCGATGCTTGAAGATCCAAAGAATAAGCAGAAAATGTTAAAAGAGGTTGCGGACAATAAAAAAGCAATTGCAGCGACCATACGATCAATTAGACTTTCAAACAGCCTCATTCGCATTTTACTGAAAAAAATTGAGAAGTATGCGCTCAAAATTAGAGAAAAGAGTGAAATTATTGCTTCGTCTCGCGCACTTCTTGAGAAACTCAAACACATCCCAGCACCAACGGCCCAGGAAGAACAAGCCATTGAGGAACTTGATCGTACCATTCGCATTGCAGTGAAATCGATCAAAAAAATTGAGGTTGAAGTTGGACTGCCACAAGCAGAAATCAATACCTGTTATGAAAAATTCACACGTGCGATAAGATTGGATAAAAAAGCAAAGGATGATCTTGCGTCTGCAAATTTGCGACTCGTCGTCAATAATGCAAAAAAATATATCCATCGCGGACTGCACTTTTTAGACCTCATTCAAGAGGGTAACATTGGATTGATGCGCGCTGTTGAAAAATTTGAATTTGAACGTGGATATCGTTTTTCAACCTATGCAACCTGGTGGATACGGCAAGCAATTACACGAGCAATTGCAGACCAATCGCGAACAATCAGAATTCCCGTTCATATGGCAGAAACGCTCAACAAAATCAACAAAATCAAACGTGTTTTTGTGCAAGAAAATGGCAGAGAACCGACAATTCAAGAGCTCTCCAAAGAGTTGGGAATGGATGAGGCAAAAATCAAAAATGTCATTGGCATTTCCCGTGATCCTATTTCACTTGAGACCCCAATCGGTGACGATGATGCCTACTTGAAAGATTTTATTGAAAACGAAAAGGAATCATCTCCTGCAGAAACTGTTGCAAACAATGATCTTAAAGAGCTTGTTCGTGAAATTTTGGATACACTTTCTCCGCGTGAAGCGAAGGTCTTAAAAATGCGTTTTGGGATCGATGTGGCTGCAGAACATACTTTAGAAGAGGTTGGAAAAGATTTCTTTGTAACCCGTGAACGCATTCGACAAATCGAAGTTAAGGCACTTAAAAAATTAAAACATCCTTCAAGAAGCAAAAAATTACTTGCATACCTGCAAAAGGAGTACAAATTTACGCCTGAAGATGAAGCAATGGAAGATATGGATAATGATGATATCGACGTAACGATATCCCAGGAGGAAGAAGAATGAGTAAGAGATATACATGCCTTTTGATGGTCCTTTTCAGTTTTTCGGTAACAGTTCTTGCAAGCAGCGGGATCAAAGACTTTTTTGATACGCGCCAACAGTTGCCTCCAAACAGATTTTTAAAAATTGCTGTAAACGTTTTCTTTGATTATATCGATTCATTACGAGAAATCGTGGATGGTGCAGTTGAAGAATATTTCAATACTGGAAATGACCAATTCGGCTATGATGATTTTGATGACGACATTAATCAAGATGCCGCGCCGGAAGATCACCCGTAATGGATATGTTTTTGAATCTTAAGCCACAAAAAACTCAAGTGACTTGAAAAAGTCACAAAAAACAGTAGGATGGAAGTACATGAAAATTAGTTGCCGGGATGGCGAAATGGCAGACGCACGAGACTCAAAATCTCGCGGTAGTGATACTGTGTCGGTTCGAGTCCGACTCTCGGCACCATTTTTTTGCATAAAAGCTCAAGGGGGAAATGATGAACGATTGTGTGTTCTGTAAAATAATTGCAAAGCAGATCAAGACAGAATTCATCCTCGAAAAAGAACACTGTGTTGTTATCAAAGATATCTATCCAAAAGCAGCAATTCATCTTTTAATCATCCCCAAAAAACATATTGAAAATGTAAAATTTGTAGAACCAGTTGATGCAAATATTCTGTCCGATATATTGTTAACTGCCAAAGAGCTGTCCAATACCATTCCCCATGCATCTGACTTTAAATTAGTCATTAACAATGGTGCAAACGCAGGACAACACGTGTTCCATCTTCATATGCACTTTTTAGCTGGCATTGCTCACGACAGATCGCTCGTATGATCTGAATTGATCAAGGATGCTAAAGCAAACTTGCTACCGTAGGATATACGTTTTGAAAACTAGGGACAGCTTGGTCATACAGTTTCAGCTCGTTCCATTCTCGTTTACCAAGCACTTGCAGCGTTTCTTTTTCACACGATTCACCGAATGTTCTTATTATTGTATGACCAAGCGTATATACCTTTTTTGGTTCTTCGTTTGATTCGGTATTACTCTCAATGTACGTGGCTGTGGTAGGATCTTCGTGAAAATATAACATGTAATGACCGGTTCTATGATCTTTCTTTACAAACCAATTGACATCAGGTACTTCCTTGAAAAAGAGGTTCAAATATTTTTTTTGTTCATAAATTGCGCATGTATCAGAAGGTAACAAATGGACGAGATCATCAACGACTTTTCGAAACCAATATCCAGCAAACAAGCTCCACGTAGATGATCCTTTTATTTTTACGTCTTTACTATTTTCAATCAAACTCTTGATGTTTTTTCGGGGAATATAAGGGATCAGAAAACGAAAAAAATGTATTGCACGCCGAAACGAAGTAAGATCATTAAATTGTTTATTTTCTTTAATGGACTCAAGACATTTCAGTAGAAGTGTATAATGTGATTCTTTGTATTTTTCAATACTATCAAACACCATACTCCACCGCGCAAAATCATCGATCTTATCTGTGTTAAAGTACCTTAACAAATCTCGTCCAATAGTTTTGTCATGCTCGCACTTGATCCATCGTTCTCGCATATCAAAATCGCTTGTCAAACCATATTGAACTAGAGCAAACCTATTTTCACGTTTTACATGTAAAACATTGCCATTACGCTCATACGGAATACGCTCATTTTTCCAGTGACATCCAGCCTTCCATAACAAAAATAAAAAATTTTCAAGGCCATCAGATTGAGAAAAATCTAAAACGAGCTCCCAAATGTCTTCACGAGTCCAATGCGGACAAGACAACACATTTTTGAGTATATCTTCTTCCTCTAATCGCCGTGTGACAACAAGGCAAATAAGTCGTACTATATCAAGCTTTTCACACAACTTTTTTTTGAAAAAATCTTTGTCGGTAAGCCGATGGAGCAATTCATTGCGTAATAATACAACTCCTTCTTCTTGTAAAGACAAAAGTAAAAGCCTTTCCGGGTTGTGTGAGCCGAAAAGGCTTTTTTGTTTAGACAATTTGAACAAGAAATACACTATGTTTTGTTGAGTGTAAAGAACATGCTGCAAGAGCCGTTTGATTGCATCGTGATAAATCAAATCTTCCCAATTAATTTCATCTATAACATGATCGAGCACCGGTTGAATATACTGTTCTACCATCTCTTTTGATACAATTTCACTCCCGGATGCAATATTTTTTAACAAAGTGACTGGATCGTAAGTCAATAAACTATCTGGAAATACCCTTAAAATGAGATTACGCCAAGATGGCTTTAGCTTTATTAAATCACGAATAACATCCTCACCAAAAGTAGTAACAAACGTTTTTGCTTGCTGATGCAGTTCATGCTTCAACAACGCCGCAAAAAAATATTTTCTTCTCTCTGTATCCGCGTTAGAATTGCATTTAATACAAAAATCATAATCAAGTCGCACTATTTCTCTAAATTGGAAATCATAGTTTTTGCCAGCAAGCCGCAATCTCTTCAAACCTTGACCGGGCGAAAAAAAACGATCTTTTACAAACTTTTTATATTTTTTTTTGTCCGCTACATACAAGGAGGAACAAAAAAGCTCTGATTTATATGACTGAGATTCTTTAGCTTCCTCATCATAGACATCATGCCTATAGACATCAAGTAGATAGACTGCACCAAGATAAGGAATAAAAAAATCTAAATCTTTTGGAAGCCTGTGATAGTAATTGTGCAACTGAAGGTAATCACAATAATAGCGCACAAGATCAGCAAGCTCTTTGTGAGTGATCTGGTTAGCAAGATACATACAGATTGCCTTCAGAGCTTCCTCGTCAAGATCATAACAAGCCATCTTTACATCCTTTACGCATATGGAATATACATATTTTTTAAAGTAGTCTGATGCTTCATGTATACGTAGGTTTTTGTGATGAAAATTAATTAAAATGTAGTGTAACTTATTCTTTTCTAGTAATTCTTCTAGAAATCTCATGTCATCATGAAGTCCTTGATCACTAAAATATTTCAACAGCTGATTAAAAAATTTACCGAGATGATACAAAAAATCGTTTTCTGTTTTTCTCAGATCGTATTTGCTCAGATCGTAGCATAGCGTTTTCTGCATTATTGTATAAAGATGTTCGGTCACACAGTGCTTTACCAATTCATGCCTGTTATCTTGCAAAAACCACATAATAAATTGATTCAGTGCATATGCCCCTCTTCGGTGATGAAAACGAGGCGTTTTATCAAAAATACCAGGAGAAAAATGTATCCATGCAACAAATAATTTAAGAAACTCTTTTACCGTGTCATCATCCATGAGTCGAAACATCTCTTTAAAATTGGCAAGATTTTCTTTAAGGAACGCATCCTTGCGGCGGTCGTCAAGTTTAAAAAATGTTTTGTTCTCAAAAAGCATAATCATTGCTGACGGATACTCAAAAAAAAGAAACTTCTCTACGTGACCATTCTTGCAGGAGGCCTTCAACAAACTTTCACATAACTCTCGAAACTGCTCTGGTGATTCTTTCACGTAATTCAATAATGGTTCAAAACATACCGTTAAGCTATCACAACTATCCACACAACAGATTTCTTTAAGGAAAAATACTTTATACCTTAAAAATAGTTGATACGCTTCATCGAACCTCTTCTCGCAACGACACAAATAATGAAAAACAACAAAAAGTGCGTAATTGTCTTTGACCAAATCCAACGAAGTAGGATAATGCTCTATCAGCAGGTTGCATAATCTATACAAACTATTTTGATTTAAACCTTTCAAAATATGATGATTGCGATATTTCAAAAAATTATTCTGTCCCGACCACAGAGAAAACAAAGAAGGAAGAGAAAAACGGTCAAAGTTAAGCGTTTTTTGATGTAGCGCTTCAGAACATTTTTCTCGTATTTTAACCTTATTTTCTTTCCATTGAAGATATTCTTGGAAATGGAGAGCCGCCGAAAGTCGCTGGTTAATATCAATTGACTCCATTTCAAGATATTTTAAAATATATTCGTTAATATTGCTCTCGGCGTTTTTAAGCTCCTTCAAGCATAAACAGATATCTAAATGTTTCAAACACAAAGAAGGATTATCTGAAAAAAGGAGTAATGTGAGACGTTGCTCCTTTTTGAACCGGCTGTCGTCCGGAGCAATGTTATTGCAATGAAACACAGGGCACGCATCATCATCGCAACACCGAACAATACGTTTTTTGAAAATGAAATGATAGATATAATACAAAAAAAACGTCACTCCCGTCCCCGCGACTAATGCTACTACCCCTTTAGAAGGCAATAGTTTTGGTGCAAAATATGTTTTATCACCACAAAGCACCAAACTAGAAAAAAAAAGAAAAACGAAAACAGGGAGAATCATTTTACAAGTCGCATTAAACTTTCGGAACGTACTCCAATAGTATATCCAGTTTTTTCATTTGATAAAATAACTACGAACATGCGGTGACGGCTTCTTATTAAAATTCAACATTCTGAAAACTTGAGCGCAACTTGACCATAGAGATGAACCATTTTACAATTGAATTATACATTCTTTTAGAAATACCAATCACGATGATTTCAATAAAAACTTCTGCGCTTCTTATCAACTCCATCACATTTATTCTTGCCTATCTTGTCATCGCGACAGGTTCCAATGTATTTCGGACATTCGTTGCACGCGCATGCGGTGATGATTCGGCGGCCGAGGCCGGTTTTTTGACCTTGAATCCATTACATCACATCGATCCAGTTGGTCTTATTTCACTGATCATTTTCCATTTTGGTTGGCCACTCATGATTCCCATAGATCCGTCAAATATTCATGCGCCACGAAGAAAATTCAAATTATTTTGTGTCTATTTTTCGGACATTATAGCGCATTTTGTTTTAAGCATCATCGGTATCATAATCCTCCTTTTTTTGTTCGACCGAATGATTTTAGAAATTGTTGAAATTGTTTCCAAAGTTGAAACAACTTCACATCTTTTTTTAGCACGTTTGTATCCGCGCATTTCATCACTCAGAGTCGTTATTGGCTATATTTGTTTGGTTCTTGTCTATCTTAACACACAACTTGCGGTGCTTCATTTATTTATTAATGGTGCATATTACATGACTGCAGCATATCCAAATCGATTTTCAATGTTATTGCAACGCCCTTTTTTACTCATGGGCTTATTTATCATTTTTGCGTATATTTTTTCACCGATACTGCGCATTTTAACAATATCGGCGATAACCGCGTGTGGTTATTCATTTGCACAGCTTTTTTCCATTACATGATATTTTGTGTACACTGATCAGTAACGTATTATACAAGTTCAAAACATTATGAAATCGATCAAAGAAATCTTAGACATTATCACGTCAGGATGCGTACAAGCACTCCCTGAAAACGAACTTTACAAAAAACTTGAATCTGGCAAAACATTAAAAGTAAAACTTGGTGCAGATCCAACAGCGCCAGACCTCCACTTGGGACACACCATTGTTCTTTCCAAGCTCAGACAGTTGCAAGATTTGGGACATGAAATTATTTTTTTAATTGGTGATTTCACTGCACGAATCGGTGATCCAACAGGAAAAACAAAAACACGGCCCCCATTGTCGCAAGTGGAAATAAAACACAACACAAAGAGTTATTTTGCACAAGTTGGCAAGGTGCTCGACATTACGAAAACAACAATACGATATAACTCTGAGTGGTTATCAAAACTTTCGACTGCAGATATTGTGTCGCTATTATCGAAAGTTACCGTGTCACGCGTGATCGAACGAGATGACTTTCAAAAACGTCTGCATACTAATTTGCCCATCGCGATGCATGAATTGCTCTATCCGTTATTTCAAGCATACGATTCAGTCGTTCTTGACGCTGATATTGAAATTGGCGGGACGGATCAAACATTTAATATGTTAATGGGTCGATTTTTACAACAACAATCACACAAAGAGGCGCAGGTTATTTTGACATTGCCAATTTTGGAAGGTATTAACGGCCAAGAAAAGATGTCAAAATCACTCGGTAACGCTATTTCGTTATCGTTATCTGCTTATGAAGCATTTGCAAAATTGATGTCGATTTCTGATAATCTCATGTTTCATTATGCTGAACTTTTACTCTCATATTCCCGGCAACAAATTTCTCAATTGGAGGAACGCATCGCGGGAGAAACGCTGCATCCTATGGAACTGAAAAAGGAAATTGCATGCGCAATTGTAAAACGATTCTGGACAGACAAAGAAGCAGAAAATGCACGGGAAAACTTTGAATCATCCGTTCAAAAAAGAGAATTTTCACACGCAACACAGATCACGGTACCGTATCACATCAACGAATTAGTTTGGATCGTCGATCTTTTGAAATCAATCAACGCAATCCAAAGTTCATCAGAAGCAAAACGGCTCCTTATGCAAGGAGCCGTAGAACTTAATGGGACTGTTATCACCGATTTTAATGCAAAGATTCAGATGGAAAATAACATGCAACTTCGTGTTGGAAAACATAAAATGTATGTTATTCAAGTTGTTACCAAGTAGTAAGCACTGGATTATCGTCACTTCTTTTCATAATTACATTTGCCGCAATACGTAAATTTCCCTCCAATCCCCGGCGTTGATTGACAATGGGAACACATATGTAAATGTGGGTCAATATCGAGTCTTTTCAATTTCCGGCAAAACAATATATTCGTGATGCCCTGCAAAGCTGATACGAAACTTTCTTTTGAAATGCGTTTCTGATTCAACAATTTAATCAGAGTGGTTTCACACCGCATGAAGAACTCTTCAGAGCGATCAAAACGCTCACCATTGCAACTAATATATTGTTCAGTAGGATAAAGAGCCAGATTATAATATCGTGAATTACCAATTGGCCACCTTAAAAAACTATCAATTTTGTTGTCACTTAGTTTTTCAACGCAATAGGAAATTATTTCGCTGGTAAAACTATCGAAAACCTTCTCCTGTTCTCTATCAATTTTATTGCGAACTTTCCCCAAAAATTCCGAAACATTTTCAAGAAACGCAATACAATAGTTTTCGTGACCACAAAAGTCTACGACATAAACAATATAATCAAGTACCCGCTTCATACGGACAACATCTTTACGAGAAAGAATCTCATCCCCTTGTTTGAGGGGTCGCTGCATAATCTCTTTGAATAATTTTTTCTTCATGTTATCTGCCGCTCTCAGGTCCATGACCGGCAACTTTTGATCAGCGCCCAATCCTGGTATTGTAACGGACCTGAGAAGAAAAGGATTCGCGCTTTTTTTAAAGGATAAAATTAAACCTTCAGCAATTCGTGTCATCGTTTCAAGATCATCAGAAAGTGCTGACATAACAAACTCAATATCAATAATTACCTTTTGCGGATTGTACCTCTGCGTGAGCATTGCAAATAAATTTGAGTCTATTATCGAGACAAATTGGGCAACATTGCTACCCCAATTTAAAGGGGTACGGAACTGAGCCGACACACACTGGACACCACTTTTATCTTTCCCACCATCACACAACATGATTGATGAATTTTCGAAATACTCGATGACAACCTCGTTAGTCTTCTGCTCCGGCGTGATTTTATTGTTGGTAGAATCCACTTTAAGGGACCTCAAGTAAGGAGACGAATCTTGTAGTTTTTCAAAAAATTCCTTACAGCGATCATCCTCAGAACTTCTACTGGTGATAGGGGTCAACTTAATTACATTACATAACGTGGACAAATTCTCATACAACCCAAAGTTAAAAAATAAACTCTCACCCCTCGTACTGATGATCTTATGAAAAAAATCGCAAATGACATTGTGAAATCTCCTACTAACGCAGCGGAAATTCATTAAGTCCATCAAGCAATTGGTTTCAGGGGCATGTCCGCGCACAACATTGTCGAGGATATTTTGCAAAATTTCATAGGGAGGTTCTACCGTAAAAGTACATAATGAATGTTCGCCCTTTAAGTCATTAGAAACACTCATAACTTCCATAAAAACCGGACTTGGAGCTTTTACTTTTTGCCTGAACATTCCCTCATTGCTTTTCTCAGCCGCAACTATTATGGCCCCACAAAAGAGGAGCGTACTCAATACAACAATATACTTCATGAAAATCCTTTATTAGAGACAAAAAAATTGCTCACATTATCACATCTGTCTGGCAACTGAAACAAATGTAGCAAAAAAAAATACCAATGCAAATTTAAAATCACAATCCTTCACAAGCTATACATTTCTCATTCACAAAATTTTAAAATCGCGCTATTATCCAAAACGACTTGTTAAAAGGAGAAGTTGTATTCATGATCAAGCGCATCGTTATCTCACTTGTTTTTCTCTGTATTTTTTATGCACGCTACGTTTCATGTGGCCAAATATTTTTTGAAAGTAAACTGAGGCAGAAAGAAAAGAAAGTCAAACAGCTTGAGGGGTATGTAAAGTACGAATTTTATGGTGATTCATACCAGGTTATCGGATATCAATCAGATGAAGATCTCCAAAGCCCGGAAAAACCACGCTTTGACAGAAATGGGCGTGACATCAACGCTCGTGGACAATTCATGCAAAATGTAATTGAAAGTCGATTCAGATTCACGTTTGTCACCGATGAGATTAAAGAGTTAGACTGCAAGGCGACCGCTGTCATGGAGGCGGATTTTTTTGGTCCTATAACAAACCCAGAATTATCTGGGGTATGCCGCCTTCGTCATGCGTACGTTTTACTCGAAAGAAAGAACATATCTATTTTGGCTGGCCATTTTTGGAATCCAACAACAATTTTGGATTGTTATGTAAACACCATATCATATGATGGCGGTTTTCCCTATGAACCATCCACGCGAGCTCCCCTCGTCACTTGTACCATTAAACATCAACACACACAACTCATTTTAGGTGCCATATCTCAACTCAGATTCACCAGTGATGGACCTGATGGATTTTCAAATACATACTCACGAAATGGCATTTTGCCTGATATACATATTCAAATAAAACAAAAAGTCAAACCGAACACCTACGGCATCGGGTATGACATCAAGCGACTTGCACCACGACTTGTCACACGCGATGACGTTAAAACAAATGAATCAATCATAAGTCACACTATATTTGCTTATTATAATTTTTTTCATGATCATTTTATCTTTTCAGCAAAATATGCCTTTTGTCAAAATGGAACGGAATATGGGGTGTACGGAGGATATGGTGTTCACTCCATCAATCCTATCAACGACAAGCGAAGCTACACAAACATCGCAAGCAGTAACCTGTGGTTCGATGTCGAGTTACATTTACCAAAAAATATTACTCCGGGACTTTTTTTTGGTTATGCGTATAACCACGGTGCAAGTCAAACAGTACTGCAGGATATCGTTGGCCCTGACGGAATTTTAATTGAACAAATGGTATACGGTCTTGATTCACGCGTACAACAATCACTTCGCATACAACCACGAACACGATTGACCTATGGCCCACTGATATTTGGATTGGAACTTGAAGTCACTGCGACAGCATTTGGTCGCCGGGATGATTTTGCCAGAATCCACGATGCACAATGGTCGACCAATGCCCGGGTGCTCGGCGCACTATTTTATTTGTTTTAGATCAACCGTACAAATCTTTAATCAATGTTCTTCGCTTTTTATTTATGTTCTTCTAAATAACGCGGGCTCGACGAGAGTAATAATATAAATTTGTTCGTTCTAGGATGTAGTGTATTCATGTCGCCGGGATCTCTTTCCATGTCGTACCATCAAACAACCAAACCGGTTGTGACAAATCTCGCATGGCTGGATTAAACGTAAGCGTTAAACCAAAAAATGGCTGTTGCTTGTACGACTCAACAACACGAACAATTTCATCCTTAAGATTTTTGGATAGATCAACATGTTTTAAAATATCACAAAAGAGTGCAGCAATCACATAACCTTCAAAAGCAATCACATCGGCTGGATATTTATTTTTTTCAGCATCAGCACGAAACATTTTTGCAATTTCGATCGTTGCGTTAATATTCGGCATAACATTGGTCACGGTAATTGTCAGTCCCTTTTCTTTCATAAACTTCAAAAATGCCTCTTCTGACAGGTCTGAAATACCAAACATTTTTCGTTGATAAAAAAATGAGATGTCCACAAGCCTGATAAGTTCTCGTGTGGCAATTGCCGTGGAAAGAAGAATAAATGTATCAGGGCTCAGCTTTTTTATTTGTTCGGCTTGCTGCGTAAAATTCACATCATTTCGATTATAGGGAATCTTAGTCAATACGATTTGCTTCATATCATTTTCTTTTTCATATTCTTCGATACCGGCAAGCGCACCTCGACCAAATGAATCATCTTGATAAAACACAACAATATTTTTTGCGCCTTGTGCAGTAATTGCCTCACGAATCATCGCCTTGGCCTCGGTACAGAAACATGGTCGAAAATGGAGCATATATCGATACTCACTATTTCGAATAATCGGCGCGCCACTCGTCGGAAAAAGCACAAGCAATTTTCCTTCTTTAGACAAATCAATAAAGCTTTGCGTTGTTGGACTTCCTGATGATCCAAGAATAATGTCTATCCCTTGATCAAGAAATTTTTTGGCATTTTCAAGAGCAATTGCAGGAGAATACTGATCATCGAGAAACACAATTTGAACGCTCACCGGCAAATCCTTTTCAAATCGTGATAACGCCATCTTCATACCTTCTTGCTGCTGTTCATTTGAAATACGCAAACCTCGCGAAAGATCCATGCTACAACCAACACGTACCTGTTTTTGCGCTTGACCAGATTCCACTTTTTTTTCAGGAATCTTTTTATCTTCCTTTGACTGCGGTTCCACTTTTTTCTCAGCAGTCTGTGTATCTTGTTTTGGTTCCGGTTTTTTTTCAGGAATCTGTTTGTCTTCTGCCGGCTTTGGTTCTGCTTTTTTCTCGGCGACCTGTTTATCTTGTTTCAGTTCTGGTTCCAGTTTCTTCTCAGGAATCTTTTTATCTTCCTTTGGTTGTGGCTCTACTTTTTTCTCAGCAACCTGTTTATCTTGTTTCGATTCTAGTTCCGGTTTTTTTTCAGGAATCTGTTTTTCCTGCTGTGGTTGTAATTCCTGTTTTGGCTTCTGTGGCTGTTTTGGTACTGCAAGCTCTGGAATCTTTGCAACAGGCCACTCCCTTTCGCCCGAAACCCACCAGGTACCTTGGGATAAATCCTGCTTTTCTGGATTAAAGGTTAAATTAAGACCAAACAAATCATAGTTTTTGTACGAGGTGATAACATCGATCATCGCTTCTTTTGTTGCTTTTTCACCCTTGATTTTTTTCAGTGCATCAAAACAAATTGTTGCATCGATGTATCCTTCAAAAGCAAATGTGTCCAGCTCCAATCGTTGCGCCGCAGCATCTTCTCGAAATCGCTTTGCAATTTCAAGATCATTCAATGGACTTGGTGTCACACTGAGTGTTTGAATATTAATCCCTTTTTCTTTTGAAAAGTTAATAAAGGTCCGCTCAGAAAGATCAGATACTCCAAGCACAAATTTTCCGGAAAAAAAAGATATGTCGAATAATCGAAGCAATTCCCGCGCGGCTGACACAACGGTAACAAGAATAATCACTTGGGCATTCGCTTTCTTAATTACATCAGCTTGCGCCGTGAGGTTAACGTTATTCCGTTCATAAGGAACTTTAACAATAAAATCGCTCGGCACATGCATCAGTTTTTCATATTCTTCTATCCCAGAAAGCGCTGCATGACCAAATGAATCATCCTGATAAAATAACACAACTTTATTCGCGTGATGCGTATTGATCGCTTCATGCAAGAGAATCTGAGCCTCTGTTTCATAAGATGCACGAAAATTTATAATATACGGAATTTGAGGATTTCGAAATAACGATGCTCCGGTCACAGGAAACAACACCAGAACTCGTTTTGCCTTTATCAAATCAAGGTAACTCTCCGTCGTCGGACTACCGGTTGGACCAAGAAGAATGTCTATATTTTTGGAAAGCAAGATTTCAACATTGCTTCGTGCCATTTCTGGAGTATATTGATCATCTAAAAATGTAATCTGTATATCCATTCCTTCGGATTGCTCATACCGTTTCGCAGCCACCTCGATGCCTCTTCTATGCTGTCCTCCAACACGCAAAAGCCCGCGTGTTAAATCAAGTGTACAACCAAGCTGAATACTTTTTTTACTTTTGGATGAATCGGTCGAACTTGCTTCTGCTTCTGATTTTTCAACTGGCTCCTTCTTTGCTTCCCCTTTTTCTTCCTTTTTTTCTTCCTTACTTACCTCTTGTCCTGCCTTTGGCTCCGGCAACGCAGATGCTTTCGCGACAAAGGGAACCGTCTCTTGCTGAAATCCGATCATTTCCCTGACATCACGAAAAAAAAGAGTTAATGATGAACTCGCTAAATCTGTGCTCACAGACACCTGAAGAAACGCATCATAAAAAAAATCATAAAGACGTCGATTCGTCTCAACAGGACCGGAAATTGTCGCAAATGCCGGCGTCCCCTCTTCATCATCAAGTCGAACGATACCTTTATTTTTCCGATATGTTTTTCCTCGATCTTCAAGACGAAATAACGCAACGAGGTCAACTTTTTTTTCACGTTTTTTATCAGATACAAGCGTTTCGTTCAATTTATACTGACTTTGTTTAATCTCGTTTTGCAAAAAGACATCAATCAACTCAGAACGTAACTCTTTATCACTAAATCCTTCTGGAGAAAAGCGAATACATTGCACCTTGTCATCAACGGCCATTGTCGCAAAAACAGCAAGGGGCAATGTGTTGAAAAAACGATCAACCTCCATTTCCAATGGCACACGTCCATTGGGAAGATACGGTGCCCGCACAACCAACTCGTACTCAAGTGTTTTTCCTAACCAGCCCTCTTTATTTTCTGGTGTACCGCGCACATAGAATACTGTTTTTGGATTTTCTTGTAATAATCGTATCACAATCGCAAGTAACTCAAGAAGATGGTGCGATTTGTCCGCAACATTTCCATTAATAATGATGTAATATCCTTGTTTGAGTTTAAAGTCATTTGATAAGACATTAATCGTTTTGAGATATTCTAAATCACGAACAAATGAATGTACGGCACCACAAAGATCACCAAAAATCAAAATTTTTTCTCCTTGAACCGGAGTAATCTTTTGTATAAAGCGACCCACCAATCCATCGAGCTCCCGATTGCGTGTGATATTTTTCAACAGTTTTTTCGCTTGAAAAGGAGAAAAGACTGGTTTATAAATGCCCGTTTTTTCGAATAATCTGGAAAAAAAACCCGCACGAATTTGTTTGTAGTATGGCGTGTAATCAGGATTTGACCAATCACGCATCTGCACATCTGGATATTCTTCAATTGCATCGATATAGGTACGAGCTTCATCAATTGTGTTAAACGTACACAAAGTAGGTTGCCAATAAGAAAAGGATAATCCGTACAACCAGAATAAAAAAATGATTCTATTCATAGAGACCACCGAAATAAAAGAATATACCAGCTCAGAGTAAACGTGGCATGACAGAGACATAACAATGTGCCACGAATGTAATTCCATAATGGAGTTAATTCGCCTTTTTTTATCAACACAATACCAACCAGAAATATAATAAACATACAGGAAAATAAAATCGTGAAAATGTGATCGCTCAACATAAAATATCCAACATTAGGCGATAATCCTTGAATGACAAATCGGTACCCGATCAACGAAGAAATACTCCCAAATGACAACGATACGATATCCGATTTATGTGTCTTTGGATCAAACGAAAGCGAAATGAGTGATATAAAAAAAATAAAAAAGAGTGGAAGAAAAATAAGTAACAGTTTTCGTGCACCCAGGCGTGAAAAATCAACAGAAAATATCACTTTAGGATATCGAATCGCATTTTCTTCGCTCTCCTCTAAAAAAGTCTCATTGTATCCATAATTGACGTTCCTATCAACAACATACCATTCATCAAGCTGTAAACCTTGAGAAATGACGAATATTTTTTTGTCCGATTCCAAAATAATATCGCTCGGGAATACATAGGTATTAACCAGCGACAAAAAAATACGATGTTGATCAATGGGAAAAAGGGTCACATCAAGAGGCGAGGAAAATTTCACGCGAACCTCATATTGCGTTAAAAGTTTATTTCCCACTTTTTTTGAATCTGGACTTGATCGTTTCACCACTTCACCACGTTCAAACGAAAATTTTCCCAGTGTTTCTGTCGAAACATGCGCGGGATCATATCCAAACCACACAATCGCATCAACAGTAAACTCGCTATCCGTTAAATTAAATGAGGGGAAATTGATAATGTTCATCCCGATTTTGACAATACTCGGATCTCCACCCCACGACTTGATTGCCGCAGGAGTAAATGGAAATAAAATGGGCGATTGCTCGAATGCGGTAAATGTTTGTCGCTTGAGCAGTATTAAAAGGATCACACACAACGCAGTGCAAAAAAACAGGAAAATTTGCGAGCGCGGTTGTACCAGTGACGTAAAAAAAGAATCAACGTTCATACCACAATCAACAATAATTGTATTAAAGCATCATGCGGTATTTACGCAACACAAATCAATGATATATGTGGAAATCTATGATTTTATCCGGATCCTTAACTTACATTTTTTCTTGTTTTTTCAGGCGAAGAAAGATTGTACCAAGTTGACTACTGTTCGTGTCGTGATTTTCAAAGAAATATTTTTTCTGAAGAAAATACGAGTTCTTGTTATTCATTGAGATGATTTCCGCATTCTCAGTTGTTATATTTGGATCTTCAAGAACACGTATTGTATTGATAATCTCTGATACCTTAACGTATTCCTCTCCTGCTTTGATATATGTTGTGATTTCTTTATATGCAGGATCGAGCAGCTTGTCATATGTTTTGCCAGTTAATGTTTTTACAGCACTACCAAGTTTAAAAACGTTATCACTCTTTTTGTAACCAATCTCTTGAAGCTTATTATCGATGGTACGCCGATACGTTGTTATATCATCCAATGGTAGTGTTTCTATTGCATGAACATAGCCATCCAAACGCTGTATGTTTTCATTTTGCAAAAAGAATATGTCGCTCAAAAGATTAAACTTGGTGATCCACAAAATATTTACCTCTTGATTATCAGACTTCTCGACCACATAATTAAACGATTGCGTCTTGGCTCCAGATTCCGGTCTCGCAAGCCCATCTTCGATCTCTTTCAGTATTTGAGTACACTTTGGATCATTTTCCTCTTTATGCTTAGGCCAAAAAAGGTACGCCATGAAACAGACAAATGTTACCCCAGCTCCAACACCAACAATAATTTGATTTTTCGTTGGTTTATAAAACCTCGACTCCGCACAAATACTATTCGACGTATGGACAAAAGCAGTAATAACCAACAAAAACACAAAGATATTCTTTTTTAACATATATTTCCAATACAAAAAACTTGTGTTTATTGTAACCAAAACAATATAGCCAAAACAATAAACAATCCAAGCGATTATTACAGTTTTTCATAGGCAATGTGGCCGATCAACTGTTCTGGGTGAATATCCTTTTGGACCGTCTTATCAATCTCCTTTTTCAATTTCCCCCGCTCTAAAATCCAAATTTTGTTTCCTAAGTGTACGGCAAGATACGGGTCATGAGTGATCAAGAGTGTCGTAATCTGATGCGTCTGAATTTGTTTGTGTAAAAACTGCAATACCTGCGTTGCTGCGTTTGGGTCAAGTGCTGCGGTCGGTTCGTCAAGAAGCAGAAGTTCTGGCACATGCGTCGTAATCATAAGCGCCGCAATCGTTTGTTGTTGACCACCGGACAGATCTTTCATCTTTGTTTTCAAGATCGTCTTTGTATCTGAAAATAATCCCGAGAGCAATGTTGCAAATTGATCAGTCAGACGAGATTTCCCGCCCTTGAGCGTTGCGTATGTATCTTTGTATAACGACAATGCCAAATTTTCTTCGACGGTCATTGTGCTAATAACATTATTTCTTGGATTTTGATGCAATCGCCCAATAAAACGCGCACGTTGTATTTCGCTCACCTGTGTTATATCACGATTCTGAAACATAATAGTCCCGCGCGTCGCAATTCGCTTTCCAGAAATCAGATCAAACAATGAACTTTTTCCTGCACCGTTGTGACCGAGCACAATAATAAAATCACCTTTTTGTATAGAACATGAAATCGAATCAATAATTTTTTTGTGACCGATAGAAAACGAGAGAGAAGAAAACTGAAGCATATCAAGAACCTTTTTGTTTCAATAATTTTTGAATCGCAATACACATAATAATGATGCTTGCCGTAATCAATTTGTTCCAATCCTGATTAATGTGAAACGAGTACGTCACCGCAATAATTACCTGATACAAAAAAGCACCACAAAAAAGGAGCGGGCTAAAAGTATGCGTCACCGCTTCTGCTAAAATCAAACTCGCAAGCGCGAGGATCAACATGCCAACATTTGACCAGATTGAAAAATAACCAATGTAATACGTAAACAACGCCCCAGAAAGCGCAACGAGACCGTTTGCAATTCCCATTGCATACAATTGATACACAACCGGAGATTTTGCTAACCCAATAACAACACGTTGATTATCCCCAACTGCTTTGATTAAAAAACCGTGCTCCGTTTTTAAAAACCAATACAGCACCATAAACAACAATGCAACACCAAGCGTTAATAATCCCGTCGACACCAAGGAAAAGGAATGCATAGGAAGAGTAACGTGTGACCCGGCAATTTTAAGTGTCACGGAAAAAAGCGCTGTCGTTGTAATAATACCACTGATCAATTGATTAAACTGCAACTTTGTATGCAACAATCCGGTCACAAGGCCGGCACATACACCAACAGCAACTGCACCAAAACACGCGACACTCACCGAGTAGTGATTTGAAAGGAGTACTGCTGCAACACCACCACCAATTCCAAAACTTCCTTCAAGCGTCAAGTCATCAAACCGCAAAATGCGCGATGTCAAAAACATGGCATTGGTCAGAAGCGAAAAAATGAGACTCCGCTCAAAAATACCGCGTAAAACAAATAGAGAAAACATTGAAAAACCTTTCAATCTACAGATTAATTTTTTTCTGGAACCGTAACGCCTAATGACGTCAGCACATCCTCGTTATAATGTACAATTTGTTTCTCATCACGCATAAAACCAAAATCGTTTGGATTTTTTTCTCCTTTTAAAATCGATATTGCCATTCTTGCAACCTCACAACCGGCACTGTAATAATCGACGCCTGCATACAATGCGACATCTTCAGTAACTGGAAATAATGTGATGCACGGAATGTGTTTTTCTTTTAATATACGAGTAACCAAAGTAATCGCCGAGGCAAGCAAATTATCCGTCGGCAACACAACACAATCAATATCAGTCATATGTTCAAGCACCGTTTGAATATCAAGTACTGAAGACACTCCATACTCACTCACAAAAACAGAATGATCTTTTGCATACGTTACTATGCGATTTTTTGAAAGCACCGAATTTGCTTCCGCCGGATCAAACAAAATTGCGATGCGTTTTGGAGAAAACAGGTCAAAAACAACACGTAAAACAGAAGCCTCGTCAACCGCATCAGTCACTCCACACACATTGCTTCTCGCCTCAAGATGTAAGATAGTCGGATCAGTCACTGCAGTAAAAACAATCGGCCGTTTCTGTTCTCGCTTGGCAACTGCGCTCAGTGCTGGCGTTGCAATTGCATAGAGAAGATCGACATAATCCATAGTTTCTAACTCATCCATAATTGCATGCAACGTAGATACCGAACGTTCACCATTTTTCACAATAAACAATGTTTCTGGTGCAAACTCGGTCACCGTGTCAATAAATCCTTGTCGTGCGTTATCAAGTGCTGGATGGGTTGCAGATTGTACGATCGCAATGGCAAAACCATCTTTTTTCTCCTGTTTTTTTACTGAAAACAGAAAATACAATAGCACGCCCAATCCTATAACAATACCACTAACCAGAAGATCTCTTTTCTGCATCGCTTTCCCTTTCACATCGTTTAATAACAAAAAACCTCGGCCGGGAGCCGAGGTTTTCTAATCTATATCTATCTTCTATATCTTTTTAAACAACACGGCACCGATACCTTAAGTAATACATAAAGGCACAAAACCAGAAAAAAAAGATATGAGGAAATAAAATCATTTTACTATTCACAAAAAATATATAAATTCATGATACTCGATAGATGAGAAAAACACAATACGCCAAACGTAGCTCTTATTTGCCGAACAATCGTTGAAGGAGTGAAGGTTTTTGAACTGGCTGCTGATATAAAAAAGGAAACAGCGTGGCTAAAAATGGATATTGTTCAAACTTATGTTGGTTCCGCTTGAGCCAGACAGCAGCGGTAAAAATGAGAGAACCGGATAAAAGTACGGCGATTGCAAACTTTGTCTTAAAAGACATCGGCTGTGGTGGTTCGACGGTCACTTCTTGAATAATTTGTTTAAACTGATCGATTTGTTGTAATTTACCATCATTGCCAGCACATATCGTCTTAAAGGACGTTAAGCCTAAAGTAAAAAAATTTTTCCACTGTTCTTTTTCGTCTGGAGTAATAATCCGAAAAAACTTCTGAGTTAATTTTTTGAAATTTTCGATTTTCTTATTAATTTCGTCCCTTGGCCGTTCTTCAATAATCGATAATGGTACTGCCCGAAAACCACCATCAATTCCAGGTTCAATAACAAAATGTTTTACTTCATCAAAAGAATGATGCTGTTGTTGATTAAAATAAGACAAAAAATTTCTTTTATTCTGTTCTTCAGTTCCACCTTCCAAAGGCGTTGCACGTGAAAAACAATCAGCGAGAAAAAGTTTGATAAATTTGTTAACCAATTTGTCATCAATTACAAAGAAAATTTCTTCCTCTATCTCTATTTCTTTGTCTTCCTTTATTTCTTTGCGTACTTTTACTTCTTTGTTTGTTTTGATTGAATCGATCAACCAATCAATCCTGTTTATATTACTTTTAATTTTTTCTGCAAGAGTATAAAATCCCACATGGTCAAATGGGTGCGTAAAACCATATATCGGGTAAATTAAGTTGATTTTTTCCTCGTCGATTAGTGGTTTTGTAAGTATCGTACAGGAATTAAAATATCGTTTTAGGGTCTTTTGAATCTCAACGGGAAATCGTTTTTCGTAGCCTGCTCTACCGCGATTAAAATAGCTATCGTCTACAGAAGTTATAGTACGAATAGCATTGTTAATGCTGCCGATTTTTTCTTCTTCTGCAATTCTTTCTTTAATTTTCTCAGAAATAATGCCCTCCAATCTTTTTTTTTCTTCAAATTCCAAACCAGAACTATCCCAGATTGGTTTAATAAGACTGTCTTGCTTAATTACCTCTTGAAATAATGTTAATTTTTGCGTAGAGGATAAATCCAAACTGGTATTGACTGGATATAGCAATTTTATTTTACTCGAAAGCGATAGATTGCGCACTGCCTTACACAATTCATTTTTTTTATCATCCTCCAAGGTGGAAACACTTTGTATAGTTGTGCATACATCTTTCTCTTTCTGTATATCGTCCTCACTCATCATGTAAGAAATCTGCGTAACAAATACAATAAAAAAGAGGATTAGAGCAGCATTCATTGGCGCTTTCTCATAAAATCAGGTTTCGTCGTTAATGTACCAAAAAGTGATTTGAACGAAGATAATTTTGGCATAAGATGTGGAAATTTTTTTGCTAAGAACACAGTCCCAAGAATACCAGCCGACCCACCGAGCAACATCCACCACCAGAAATATTGTGCTCGATAGACAGAATTTATCATATTTTTAATGGAACGGCCCGCTTGCTGTAACTGTAATGTCCGCGTCAAAAAATCTGCCCCTTTATCTAAATATATCCCGTAATCTTTTCTATCTTCCTTGGTTACAAAATGGCTCTTTAAAAAGAATGAAAAAATAAAGCGAAATTCTTGTTGTTCTTGCAAAAATACGTTTTGTTCTGCCTCAGTTACATTTTGTCCACGAATAAGACGTTTCATTAATTTTTCAAAAGCAGCTCGAAGCATAATTTTCAAGACTAAATTCTTTTTTTCGAGGATGTCTTGCGTTTCTGCTTCCCTAAATTCCAAAGAGTTAAACAAAGTTGTCTTAAAAACAGGTTCTTCCTGATAGCTCGATGCAACGAGAATATCTATTCCAAGACGCAGTACAAACGGGTACAAATTTTTACTGAGTATTCCTCCAGACAATGGGTACCAAATGTTGTTATAAGAAATATTATAAAATGAACCCTGCAGATTATCAGGAAAACCATTATAAACGTAATCCTGATTAACAGCTGCACAATGATTCGTTAATGGCGCAAGTTGCATACGTCGACATACGTCAATAAGTGAATTTATTAACCAATTCTGCGCCTCAGGCTCACGATTCCTTAATAAATTAAAATAATCTTGCACATCTTGCAGCCTTTGGTCTGGAACCATCCATCGATAAAAATAATTTGGATCACTTAAATTATTTATCTTTTCTATTTCAGCATTAGCGGAATTTTCATGTCTTATCTGTTCAATCGCTATGCGGTTAGCAGTATTAGCAATTATATTAACAAGAAATAATTGTCCTAACACTTGGGGATTAGGCAGTAAAGCTGGGTTAACAGGATCGGGTGCAACACCACCGGGAACACCCACCATCCCAAAACACCACTCAGTGCACAATAACAAAAAAAACAAAACTCTTTTCATAGCAACAAAACCATATCTATTTTACAACTAGGATACCAAAAATATGGGCACTATCACAAGAACAGGTCTATAAATAAGCCATTTTGAGAAAAAAGGACAGAAAAACGTAAAAATGCATTACGCTTCTATTGTTTATTTGCAAATTTCATAGAAGATTCATCAAATAAAAGCTTGTCTTAGAATGTTAGATAAAACGCAAAACGAACCAAAATGTAGACAATAAGTAAAATAGTGATTAAAGCAAGCATCATGCTGAGTCCACGCTTCACTTCATCCCATATACCAACAAAGTACAACAACAAAATAACTAACGAGGTACCAATTGTTTGCTGTAAAATAAATGGGATCAGCAACCATATTGCCTCAAAAACTTTTTGCATGTCCACCGTATACAAAATCAAAAGAATCAATCGAAGCACGTTCGACAAAATCAAAACTGTAACAATATCTTTCGCTATCATCTTCATTATTTACTCCAAAATTTCATAGAAGATTCATCAAATAAAAGCTTGTCTTTCAATTGTTCATAGACCACTTTATTCACCAACAAAACATCTTGCGGCAACACTTCAAACCCAATTTGATCCGGTGTTTGTTCATCTTTGAGGATACTTACCGCACATTCACCTGCCCGAATTCCTGCTTGGTAATAATCGATGCCAAACGATGCCAACACACCGTATTGCAGCAACAAATTATCTGAAACAATCAATGGAATTCGATGCTGATTACAAAATGAGGCAATAAAAGAGATCGATGTTGCGACAAGATTATCAGTTGGCGTCACAATTGCATCCACGTTACCAACATACTGTTCCAACGCACTGACAATATCAGATGGCTGCAAAACACCAACTTCATACACCAAAATACCCAATCGTTGCGCTTCTTTTTTTATCTGACGCACTACATGAATAGAATTAAGCTCTGCCGTATTATATAAAACCGCGATCGATTTTATATCTTTAACAAACTGTGCAATACTCATCATTTGTCGTTTAACATCAATCGCGTCAGTAACACCACAGACATTACGGTCACTATCAATTGCTAAAATCCTCGGATCAGTGACAGCTGCAAAAATAATGGGACGAATACGTTCTTTTTGCGCGAGTGCCTGTAATGCTGGCGTTGCAATACTATAAAAGAGCGCAACCGATTCGTCGTGCACAAAAGCATCTGCAATAGTATTCATAGCAACAATAGAACCATCGGCATTTTTGACATCACAGATAACTGATGTCCCGAATTGCTTTTCAATAACATCAAGAAATCCACGCTCAGCTTGATCAAGCGCCGGATGACTCGCTGTTTTCAGAATCGCAATCTTTTTTTCTTTTCCGGAAAGAAGTACTTTTTGTGATCGGTAATAATATGAAAAGACTGCAAAAAGAATGGCAAAAACAATAATTCCTATCACTCCGTATTGTCGCGTATTCATCATATACCCCAAAAAAAATTCTGCTCTCAACGTATCAGATGGATACAAGAAGCTCAAGAACACCGTTATTTTGCTTTTGATTAAACCCTATCTTGTTTTATTGTTTTTTCGGTCTATAGTAGATGGTAGTATATTACGAAAGGATTGATGTATGCCTGGATATCAAACACATTTACTTGGCGGGGCGTGGTCATTTTGCTTGATGCTTCCCATTGTTTACTACGTTGGAGTTCCCGATCTGATTACGCTCTCTGAATGGTGTGTGTGTGCACTTGCTGGATCAATGTTTCCAGATATTGATATTAAAAGCAAAGGCCAACCATATTTTTATTATGCAATTACACTGCTCTTTCTTCTTTTAATGTGGCACGGGTGGCATGAAGCGGTTTCATGGTGCAGCATCATGGCGTTTTTACCCATGTTTGTAAAACACCGCGGCATATTTCACCGATCTTGGTTTGTCACCGGGGCACCACTTTTGATTTTTTATGCAGTACACAGCATTTTTCCGCATATGACACAAAACCTTTTACCGCACGTTCTCTTTTTCATCGGCGGTGCATTATCGCATATCTTTCTTGATTACAAATGCGTTAAATTATTTTAACAACATCAAAGAAACATCGTTGATGTATTTTTCTTTTAAAATGTTACTTTTTTCAACAATTGAATTCCAGTACTCAATTTCCTTCTTATTTATTGTATCTGGCAGGCGTCTTTGAATGGCTTTCAATACAGATTCCTTATCGTTTTCGTTCACTTTGAAACCAGGCATGCTTTGATCAATTACAGTAATTGCGTTATGAAACGTGATGTCACTTAAGAGCTTTACTTCTATGTTTTGAAATTCTTCAAAATAACCATGGAAAACTAACCAGTACAATCCTGTCTTACCCTCTATTTTGAGAGAAAAGTCTATCGGCGGGGTTTGATCGATCAATGCATTGAGATATTTTTTTTCCTCTTTAATTGTCTGTTGATTTTCTAGCGGCGTACAAATCAACGCGTCAACAGTGTGTAAAAACCATTCTCCAGCGACATTTGTTTTAAAATAACCTTTTTCAATTGTATCCGATAAAAACCGTACAAATGTATAAGCTCTTTTAAACAATTCCGCCTCCGTCGCTTTATAAAGTTTTAACGTCCGAATACCTTCAAAACAATGCCTTATCAAAATTTTAATCTGTTCCCCATACTTTTTTATCTCTCTAAACCCCATTGCCCACTTTGAAAAATTATTTATCCGATTGGTATTAAAATAAACGAGCAAATCAAGACATAATTGTGTATCATTGGAGACAATGTTTTTCAATCTGCCTTGAAAGTTTTCAGATTCTTTTTGTGAATATAAGCCATAGATTCTCAGGAGCTTTTCTTGTGGAGGAGAAATATTGAGAGGAAGATATTGGTTATCGAAATAAAAACCTCTTTTATACAATTTATCAAACGTTTTTTCATCTGGCCATGCTGCAATATATCTATGAATAAAATCAGTGCCGACGTCATTTTCTGATATCTCTATGTTCAGATCAAACATATTTTTCAAAAGTGGCACTATGGCAATGGGCACAATGGGATCAGGATTTTTTAAGCTTTCATAGATCATATTTTTTAATATTGGTTTATTGTCCTCTGATAGCTGTTCATACAATATGTTCAAAAATGCTTTATGGGTCTGTTTTTGCAGCACGAGCATAAAAAAATCGAGCCATTCAGATTTGCTAATATGATCTTGTAGCAATTGTACCACACCATCACAACACTCGTCTTTGATTTCGTTCAGTTTGATGTTATTCACAAATGCTTCTAAGCAGGGAGTTTTATAATACATAAATGGAGTGTCTATTAACACATTAATATACATCTCTAGGTAGTGATTTATGCTGTTGCTCACGATAAAGGCCAGATGAGTATCTTCAAAATCAATGATAGAAGATATATTTTGTAAGAAAATGGTTATAAGCGCATTATCTTTAACATCAAAGATAGATTGTATAATAAAAGGTTGTTCGGAAGATAAATAATTCGCGCAATGTACAGCCGCATCACAATTCCCCTTTTTTAAGAACGCTTCAAATAATTTTTTACGCTCATCTATTTTGATCCTCTCGAAATATACCTGATATAATTCATCTGCAAAGTCAAATTGTTTTGTCTTTAATAGAGATTTGAATATCTTGAGACACTCATAATTCCCTAGCACCATGATTTTATTTTTTACCAGGTGCAGTAAACGCTGCATAATTGAAGGCTTTGTGCATGATATGTTTATTAAACCTTTTATGACATTGCAAATCTCGCGCCGGCACCTACACCCATCATTTTTCTGATAAAATAAAAAATCGATTAGGCATGAATCCAGCTCGTCATCTTCCACGTATAACACAACTAACTCAAGCAAATCACCGTAGTACGGCCCAATTGCTTTATCCTCTATCATTTTATATATGAGACACTTTAATTCTTCTGTGTATTTGTTTTCATAAAGCCATCTGATCACCTTTGCTACACAATCATCACGCTCGCGGTATATTTTAATCTTTTTTGTAGACTCGATAAACTCATTAACAAAGATTTTTTGTTGATCTTTATCGTTTTGGTATAAATTAAAAAAATCTATTGCAAAAATGAGTTTCTTGTTTATATTTTTTGCGTATTTTTTGAAACATGCTTCCGCTTTGTCAAGCTGTTTTTTTTTTATATAATAGTCCAACACAGCTTCGTTGTCATATTGCCCCAAAAGAGATATAAATTCTTCCAAATTATTTTGTTGTTGTTCGGTTAATAGCGCAATTACTTTCGTTGTTGCTTCCTTCGTAGAAATCGATACGCATTTTGCAAGTTCTTCTAAGGTGAAAAGTTCTAACGCATAATAAAATTGGGGATTGTCTAACAATAAGCTGAGAATATGGCTTTTACAGATTTTTTGCGTCTCTATCTCATCATTCGTAAAAAACAGAGAAGGGGATAATATATTTGAAAAAAATGCGTTGAATGAGACAGCGCCGTTCTCTTCAACAGAAGAAATAAAATGGGTGAGCAAATGTTGCAATACGCCTGAAGATCTGAAAATGTACAAAAAACTCTTTACCTCTATATTTTTCACAAAGATATTTACTGCAATCGGATACTGAAAACAATGATTCAAGAAATCCGCAGGATCTCTTTTACCACTATGATCCCATATCGCTTGAAAGATAGTTTCAATACAATGCCTTTCATCATCATTATGAGTATCAAAACTCTTCAAAAGTGCTTTTACAATCTCTTCCTCTTTACTATAGACAAAAAATGAAAATTTCTTAAATACCGAAATATTATCTAAGAAACAGTGAAAAGCCCGATCTCTTTGTTGTTTATTTAGAAAATATCTACACAATGTTATCTCGCCACCGCTCTTTTTCATGATAATGTCAATGTCATAATCATTATTTTGCAATATTTCTAGAGTATCGAATGCTATATTGTAATGGGCATAATTGTTCTGAAATGCATTGATAAAGGCAAAAAAATTAAATGTGCCAAAATCAAATTTTTTGCTTACAATCGCAGTATAAAAATGGTCTTTTAATTGACGCAAGCTTTCCAAATCGTGATAGTTAAGAACTTTTAATAACAATTCTATTTTTTTATTTACGTCTATATCAGAAAAACAATTGATGTATTTGTTAACTACTTCGCGCTGTAACGCATTAGTTGACGAAATTTCTATTAATTGATCAATCTTAATTTGACTATAAGGAAAATCTGATATATTTTTGCCACAAGTTTCATTGAACAATGCTAATGATTTTACTATATTCTTGCTGTCGATAACGTCATTTAGTTTCTTAAGGTTGATACCGTTAACGCTTTCTTGATCTGTCATTTGATCATTTTTTGTGACTTGATCCACATTTTCGTCTACTAAAAAGTCAGTCTTGACCCCTTTCTTGCCAGTTTTTTTTGCATAAGCATATATGATGAAAAACAACGCAGCTGAGGCAAGTGCTGTCTGTACTCTTCTTGAGGGAAAAATCTTATGAAAAAAATGTTTTGTTTTCTGATATACCGATAATGAGCTCGGTGCAGAATTAAAACATAAAAAAAGGAGAAGACTGCACCTGGATAACTTCATTTTTCTGATCATATGTTATTTTTTTCTGTACACTCGTTATGAAACATCTCTCATTGTAAATATAAAAGAAAAAAAGACAATCATTAAGACAACTTTACATTTTACTGCATACGAAATAACTCAAAACTATTTCTTGTTGTGACTGCACCAATCTCTTCAAGCGTCACACCTTTTAATGTCGCAATAGCTGAAGCAATATCTTTGATGTGTTTTGGATGGTTTTGCTTACCACGCATTGATTGAATCGGTAAAAATGGTGCGTCAGTTTCAAGCACTATCGACGATAAGTCGCAAGTTTTTACAATGCTTCGCAACTGCTCATTTTTTGGATAGGTGATCGTTCCACCAATACCAAGATACAAACCCCACGACAGAACAATGTCAGCAAATTGTTGATCATACGAAAAGCAATGAATCACTGCTCGCATCTTATTCGCCTTGTATCTCTCTAACACCTTGAGCGTTTCGTCATATGCATCACGTGAATGCACAACAACTGCACGATCGAATTCAAGCGCAAGTTCAATTTGTGCAACAAAAAAATCCTCTTGTTTTTGCTTTGAAAGCCCTTGATGATAAAAATCAAAACCACATTCACCAATACCTACAATTTTTTCTGCACCAGTACCACGAAACCATTGCTTCATCGACGCGACATCAGCCAATGTTGCGTGCTGTGCATCAGTCGGATGTATACCCACAGCAGCATAAAATGCATCGAATTGATTCGCAAGCTCTATAACATTCTTACTTTCAACAAACGACGTTCCAACATTAATGATGCGAGAGACATTACTTGAGAGTGCTTCATCCAAAATAATTTTTCCACGTTTTACTTCGTCAGCGGAAAGTAATATATCAAACTTTTGCTTGACAATCATGTTTACATGACAATGTGTATCAACAAACATATCCATCCGTTACTTTAGGAATTTTTTTTACGCTAAAAAAAATACAGAGTGTAACCATCAACAAAAAAATCAATAAATATTTGACAAATTATAAAACAGTTACTATATCTTACACTTGTATCATGAATTTTTCAAAAAAGGAAATGATACAAGCAGTATCTAACTACCAAACCACTAAGGAGTCTCTATGAATAAGAGCGAACTCATCAATGAGATATGCCTTGAAACAACACTCAACAAAAAGGATGTTGTTGCAGTACTTGACTCGGCATTTCGCACGATCATGCGAACACTAAAAAAGGGATTGAAAGTTTCAATCACCGGCTTTGGAAGCTTCTTGCTTTCACAACGGCCACAACGCAAAGGGATTAATCCTGCAACAAAAGCAAGTATTAATTTGCCAGCAATCGCTGTACCCCGTTTTAAACCGGGCAAACACTTCAAAGAATCCGTACGACTTCTGACAAGCGGAAATCGTATGACAGCACAATCAATAAAATCACGCTAAATAACATCCATCAAAAGGACCACTATGTATCTGAACATTTTGGTCCTTTTTTATGCACATTTCTCCCAAGCCCTTTAACATTACATTTTTTAAAAAATTCACAAAAAAAATGTGATTGCGCTCACAAATGACTTTGTTAGAATAAATTGGGTAAACAAAAAAGGGGAGAGAGCATGGAACTATCGTCAATAGTATATAGAATAGTCTTATTTCTGCTCATTGCGACAACAGTATTTGCAATATTACCTCCATCAGGACGATGGCGTCCTCTAATATTTGCTAAAGACAAAAAAAGATTTGTGGGCGTCGGGCTATTGTTTATAAAGGACAACACTATACTCCTCGTCTATCGAGATAAGTCTGAAATAAATTATAATAAGCATGGTCTTGTTGGGGGACTTGCTGAGAAATGGGAATCTGTAGAAGATGCCGCCATTCGTGAGGCACATGAAGAAGTTGGAGTTGTCATTAAAAAGGGAGACTTGCAATTGGTTCATTGTATGTCATCACAAGAAAACGGTACTGAGGTGGTCGGTTTTTACTTTGTCGTAAAAAATTGGACGGGCGAGCCTTACAACGCAGTCCCCGATACGCATCAGTATATTGGGTGGTTTCCAGTTGATCAGCTCCCCGCGAATCTTATTGAACGTAACCGGATCGCAATAGAATCCATGAAAAAGGGGATATTTTATTCTGAGTATGGATATAAATAGAACATGTTATGAATTTTACCCACGCGCAATTGCAAAATCTGTTTGAACTGCTTTCTTTAAGAACGCAAAAATTGCCACCGCCTGCATCGGAAGCTATCGTCAACGCATATGGACGAGATCCATTTTTGTTGCTCATATTTTGCATCTTGAGTCTTCGTACACGCGATGCAGTGTCATACGCAGCAGCACAAAGACTTTTTTTAGTCGCGAAAACAGCAAAAGATATCGCACAAATGAATGTCGACATCCTTGCAAAAATTATTTATCCAGTTGGTTTTTACAAACGAAAAGCAATGCAGATTATCAAATGCTCGCAGATTATTTTAGAAAAGTTTCATAGCCATGTCCCAAACACAGAAAACGAACTTTTGAGTTTACCTGGCGTCGGTAGAAAGACGATGAATCTGGTGTTGCAAGAAGGGTTTTTCTTGCCCGCGCTGTGCGTTGATACCCATGTGCACCGAATTGCAAACAAACTCGGCCTGGTACACACAAAAACACCTGAAGACACGGAATATGCACTCAAACAATTATTACCTCAAACAACGTGGCGTGATTGGAATCATGTGCTTCTTATCTATGGACAATATGTATGTCCACCGCGGAAACATCAATGTGATAATGACCCGGAAAAACACCCGTGATCAATGATGAGATCGAAAATACCAATATTTTGTACTTTTGGTATCCTAAAAATACGGGACATTAAACAAAGAAACTACTGTGAAATCATTAATATTTACCATTATCATTTTATGCACCATGCAAGCGCGCACTGCTGAATTTGTGGAATGCTGCAAAATAATGGGATCCTTCGCAGCAATAACAACATTCTATGGTATAACAAACGATCTAATTACCGCGCATATCTGCCCTGAATACTTTACAAAAGGTAACCACGGCAACCAAGTTGATGCGTATTTTCCGTTTATGAAGGGAATAGAAAATCCAACGATACTCGGTCTTTTTTGGGGTTCAATCTATTCGCCACTCTTTGGCATCGCATTAAGCATACCGACCATACTATGCGCTCGTTTAGGGTCAGAGCCACGATTGCAAGCAAAGGATCTTGCTCTGCCGCTTTTTTGTACTTTTTTTTGTTATTTGGGACCAATCACCACATATTCTGGTTATAATGCGCCCAATCAGCCGCGCGCAAAGAGCAGAGCACAGGAATTTCAGAGTCTGAACGGAAATATCCAAGATCCAACTAAAGAACGACAATGGGTCATCGTCGACGCCGCTCACGAGGCATTGTATGCACATGGTCAATGGTCTGTTCCGGTAATACTGTCAGCCTATACTCTTTATAAGCGATTTTTTTAGAACTATCTTTTAGAAAATATACCGTTATTCTTTTATTTATAAGGACAAAAAATAAGCTGAACGTTTGTTTTTTATTTTATAATTGAAATTTATTTTTAAAATTTGTTATGTTATAAATCATGAAGAGGATTAATATGTTTTTGACTTGCAGTACGTTTTTATGTCGTTCATGCTCACCAGCTCTATTATTTGTTCTCATGTGCGCCAGCATATCTGCAAGCAGCAAGGAGGTGTCGACACTGCAAAAGATCAAACGTGCCACAAAGGACGTTTTGCCCTATACAATTGGCGGCTTTGCAATTTCACTTGCACATGAATATAGAATAGCATCACGCAATAAAGAGTTTCCTCGGTTAAATAGAAAACGAGTCGGACGAGCAATGGCAACAACAATCCCGCCAACATTTTTGGCTGTATACATAGCATATAAATATGAACAATTAAGGCGACAATTAAAGGATTAAATATAACAAAAAGGAGAAAAGTAATGAATATAAAATATTTTGTATGGCTTGTAAGTATTATACTTTATACAGCATCTTGCAGTGGAGCGTCACGCTTTAGACAATTTATCGAGGGGGGAAAGAAAATCGCTGCCACTAAAGTTTTTAACTACGGTGGAGGCACATTGCTCACTGGCGCATCGCTGTATTACCTCAATGAGAAAATTAATAATTTAAAGATTAAAAAACGGCTTGCTGCAGAATTGCGAATAAATCCTTTAATGCTACAACAAATACGAGAAATGACTACCATTGGCAGCAAGGTCATATTTTGCGACACGTATGCATCCATAGAAAAAATATGTGCAAACCGAGTTGCACAAGCATTATTTGAAAGCATCACCCGAGATCCCAGCCCCCAAACGGAAAGATCAGAAAAATTACGAAAAAAAATAACGCAAATTACATTAGAAAACACAAAGCAAATTGCAAAACAGGGATTAAAACAGTTGTATCTTGAATCAACAGAAAAACAAAAGCTTTTTTGTTTGTTTAGTGCCTTTTTTTCAGCATTAATCACCACGCGAGCAATTGCATCCATGGGGGAAAATATGCGCGCTGGGAAACTGTTTTTTCGCAGCAATGTCGCACTCGCAACCTTAATAACAACGTCTACTTTGATTGGCTCAATACTGCTTGATGAAGAAAAGATTATTACCCTCGCTGCCCACATACTAAAACAAAATGAATCAACTATAATACCTATTTTTGAGCAATTAGCATACGAAGGTAAGGAATTTACCCTTGAAACATTGAAAAAACGTGACGCTATTATACTGCTGTGTTTCAAAAAGGGCGCCTTTGATAGGGCAATGAAGAAAATCGAGCTCCTTCCAATGAAGAATATCGATACACTTATACACAGACCGGAATTCAAAATAATTGTAGAAGATTTTTTTGCTGATATTATCGACCTTCTTTATCAATATACACAACAGCAGGAAAGCTTTGTTCATCGGGCTGTAGGACATATAGTTTTTGGTTCAAATGAACCTTGGTCTAAAAAATTTCTAGTTAATGCCGCAAATTACATTACTCAACGGCAAGAACAAATAGCTCCTAAGTTGGGTACAACACCATCATATGAACAACTTCTTGATTTTCCTTATGATCCAACATTTTTGGATATGCTCTATGATTTTTTCACCAAAAAGGAATTTGACTCGTCATGTCAACCTGAAGAATCGGTAATAATTGAAGAAGTTACCGAAGAAAGAGTGGACTAACAATATCTACACGAGGCTCTTGAAAATAATTCCAAGAGCCTCGTCTCTTATTTCAAATACTCAGCAAGGAATAGTTGTGAAAAAATTTAACTGATGTGTTTATAAAATCGACCTTTTATACTATTCATATCATGAAGCAAGAGCGGCAGATAGATTGTTTTTATGTTGCTATAAATTCTGTCCGCATTATAGAGATCATAAATATGAGAACTTTCATTGCGATCAAAAAGCATATCGATGTAGATTTTTGAATCAGAAATAAGTGATCCCTGATATGCCGCCTTGAGGACATCTTTTGGAAACTGAACATCGGCGCCGCGCGCTTGAAAGATATCTTTTAGTGTTTTCCAAAACAAGTCAAATGAAAATTCAAAGCGCTGAATCGTACCATCAATAATAATACGCTGCCCAGTAGGATCAATATCACATGCTTCAGAAAGTCTCATGATTGCAGATTCAAGTATCGTAATTTTTTCATTTATTTTTTCTTGTGTCTTCATATTTTTTTTAAAAAGTATTACTTTATCTCTCTCAATATTACGCTTTAATGCGTGGTCTTGCAATTATCGCACTATTTAAAAAAATACATCCTTAAATCAAATTTTAAAAAATTGACAAATTTGAGTTTTTTTTAGTTTTGATCGAATTTACGCACTTTTTACAAATTTAGAATCAGAATGCAAATCTGTCAAAAATAGATCTTGAAATGATTCATTTTTTCGAACTTTTATTTTATACTTATATGTAGATTGAGAATTAGAATACAAAAATGTAAATTATGTTTATAAAAAGAAAAATGCTACCTTATATAGTTCAAGCCGCCAAAGAATTTCCGGTGATTGCGATTGTAGGTCCTCGACAAACAGGGAAGACGACGCTTGCGCAGATCGTATTTCCTGAACACAAATATATCTCCCTTGAAGACCTTGATATGCGGCTACTTGCGTCTGAAGATCCCCGCCGATTTTTAAGTGAGTATCCATCCAAAAATGGTTTGATCCTCGACGAAATTCAGCATGTTCCACAACTCCTTTCTTACATGCAAACTATCGTTGATCGTGAAAAGAAGAATGGATTTTATATTATTACCGGCTCGCAGAATTTTCTTGTCAATGAGGCGATTACGCAAACGTTAGCGGGAAGAATTTCAATTTTTACCCTGTTACCGCTTTCTATTTCTGAACTTCAGGATGCTGAATTAATTCCGGAACATATCGATACGCTCATATATAAAGGAATGTATCCACGGGCATATGCGCAGGAAATGTCGATTGAGCGGTTACATAAAAATTATATCCAATCATATATTGAGCGTGATGTGCGACAAATAAAACAGGTGACCGATTTATCATTGTTCCAAAAATTCCTCCAATTGTGCGTTGGAAGAATTGGACAAGTTGTTAACTTAACCACGCTGGGAAATGACTGCGGTATAACACAAAATACGGTGAAATCTTGGCTTTCTTTGCTTGAGTCAAGTTATATTATTTTTTTGCTCCACCCCTATTACAAAAACTTTGGAAAACGCATCATCAAATCACCAAAATTGTATTTTATTGATACGGGAATTGCATGTAGTCTGCTCGGAATTAGTTCTATACAACAACTAGCAAATCACTATTTGAAAGGCGGACTGTTTGAATCATTCATGTTAGCCGATCTTTTAAAACAGCAATATAACCAGGATCAACGAGCAAACCTTTATTTTTGGCGTGATCACACCGGCAATGAGCTTGATGGAATTATCGAATTTCAACAAAAATTAGTCTCTATTGAAATAAAATCTGGAAAAACAGTGAACCCCGATTTCTTTAAAAATCTTCTCCATTTCCAGAAAATAACCGCAACACCTCGCGATGAGTCATTTGTTATTTACGGTGGCGATCAGGATCAACCGTGGCCGCATGCTCAAGTAATGAGCTGGAAATCTGCGGGTTCTTTTCTTGAAGCATTGCGCGACAAAAAGAATATCGAGGATTAAAGGCGATTCACAAAAAATAATCCAATACTCATAACAATATTGATTGTCATATAAAGTATTGGATTATTGGTACATTTTAAAATGAGCTATTACGGTTAACTCTTTTTCTCTAATTGTTTTGTTGTTTTTGCGCCGAGATGCTCCTCAAGGAGCTGAATGAAGTCCAAATCCTCTTTCAATTGGTTTTGTCTTTCAGAATCAATAGTATCAATTGTGATTCCGGCAATTTTTTCATGACTACAAGAACGATCGCGTATAATATCTAATAATGTTTTTCCGTGAGTATTTTGTTGATTAACATCAACACCACATGTTCCAACGAGAAAATTAATCGTATAGACATGCTTCAATTGGTCAAGGCTATGGATCAGATAATTACCTTCTTGATTTGCAGCGTGTTGAGCTCCTTGTTGAAGCAATAGATTAATTTTGTTGAATTCGCCAGCGACACACGCCATACGGAGTTCCTCGCTCTTGTAATATTGCAAATAATTCAAAAGTGCGGTCTTTTCATCAATACGTTCCTCGGTGTATTGGGGATTAGAATCTAACATCAAGCTATTTGACTTAGAAATTGATCTCAAGGGATCAAGTGCTCGTGTAATAATATCTTTAAGTGTTTTGTTTTCAGAATTTTTCATGTTTATATTGATATGATCAAATTTCTGAAGTAATTTTTCAAGAAGAGGAAGACTCTCAATGGCATGAATCGGGTAATCACCATTTTGATTTGAAACATGCTGCGCCCCTCTCTCGCACAAGTAATCTACAACAAAGTCGTTATCACACATACATGCGAGATAAAGCGGTGTTCTTCCTCGATGATCCAACGTATTTATTCTACTTACATCAGATAAAAAAAATGTATCTAATTCTTTTTTCCGCCTGTATTCATCAGTTATCTCAAATGAAATAATATTCCACAATTTATAACTTTCTTCCTGATTAAAATTAGAATTTTCTTCACAACCAAAACCATTATGATGCATGCATATCAAAATTAATAACGATAAACGCCGTAATAACATACCGTGCTCCTTGTAATAAAAACATTATTTCGATTTCATTGTACCTGAAAAAAATGTTGTGGTTAATTACTTTGTTTGTAATCATGAATGACCGCTTCAATACGCCATCCATTTGGATCGGCGATAAACGCAGCATAATATCCCGGATGATAGTGCACTCGCAATCCCGGCCCACCATTATCTTGTCCGCCGAGTTCAAGGCATTTTTTGTGCCATGCATCAACGCTTTCTGCGTTCGGTGCTTGAAATGCAAAATGTAATCCTGATGCACGACCCACCTCTTCGCCCTGTTTTCGGCCCATCGAAGAAATCCAAAAACTTGCTTTGCCGTTTTGACCCCAGCTTGCCAAACGCAACATTTTTGCTGTCCCTGGTATCGGAAATTCAAAGGTCATCGCACGGGCGTATCCTAAAATCTTAAATGTTTCATCGTAAAATTTTAAACTCAGTTCAAAATCTTTGACTGCAACTGATGTGTGATCAATCATATAATTCCTTTCACCATTTGCTCGGATATAAGTACCGAGGAAGCAATGTGGCAAAACAAGAAATCCCAAAGCAACCAATGAGCCCTGGAATGAATACGTTATTCTTGATAAATGCTTCAAAAGAGGACTCAGCGAGGCTCTTTTGGGATCTTATTTCAAACCATATCATGGCCGCCCCTGTTATCAATCCATAAATCGGCCAAATCCATTTTATTTTATCACGTATACCCTTTCGTGCTACTCCGGTCTTATTGCCTACGCCATACCTCGTGTAGTAATGCACATTTCCTATTTGCTCATCATATACCTGCTCCTCCAAATACCTGTCAAGATAGCTTTCAAACACCTTTTCGAGTACTGGACCGATCAAATATAGTAATTGTAAGGATTCATCATCACATTTTTTTGTTGTCTCTGTATCATGCATATGCTTGCCGAAAAAGATATTCTCTGATTGATCCTTCAGGGCAGTAATATCACCGATACCAAATTGTAACAGTCGTATTCGGTGTGCCTGCGCTATTGAAAATAAAAAGCCAACTGGATGATGTTTTTTCTTCCACTCCCAAAATGACCGAACCTGTGGGACAATTTCTTCGCAAAAATTATTAAGCGTTATTTCTTCTCTTTGAACAGCTGCCAAATCACGTATTTTTTTATAATAACTCAGAATAAATGCTCGAGTTGCATCATAAATAACCTCTTCATCCTTTATAATTCGCGCTACACCACCAGCAAGATCTCCTGCAAAAAAAACTCGCTGGTTAACCAGGTCAAAAAAATCAACTGGACAACTCATAGCAAAGAAATGAAGAAATAAAGTAGGCAAAAAAATAGCTGCTCGGAGCAGAACATACCCTAATACCCCGGTACAATGAACTAAACTATTCACAATTAATAACTCCTACCTACCTTCTTCCACCGGCCTTCAAGACTTTTTTTCGTAAACGAATCGATTCTGGTGTTACCTCAATCAACTCATCCGGATTAATCCATTCCATGCACATTTCAAGATCCATAGTCTTTGCTGGCGCAATTTTATATGCATCATCACTGCCGGATGCACGCATATTGGTCAATTTCTTTTCCTTGCATGGATTCACATCAAGATCATTATCTCGTGAGTGCTCGCCAATGATCATTCCTTCATACACCGGGTCGCCCGCACGAATAAACAAAATACCGCGAGGTTGCAACGAATCGAGTGCATATCCACTCGCCTTACCCGTTTCCATTGAAACAAGCGCACCTTTGATTCGGCCTTGAATGTCACCTTTATACGGTTGATACCCAATAAAACTAAAATTTACAATCCCATTTCCACGAGTATCAGTTAAAAATTGACTTCGAAATCCAAGCAATGCGCGAGACGGAACTTCATATTCAATACGCAAGCGGCCATCATGACCAACGTGCATATTTTTCATAATCCCTTTTCGATAGCCCATGTTTTCCATGACCGCGCCTTGAGATTCGGCTGGAATATCAATAGTCACAAGCTCCATCGGTTCACATTTTTGCCCATCAATTGTCTTATAAATCACTTCAGGAGCAGACACCTGAAGTTCGAACCCTTCACGTCGCATCGTCTCAATCAGAATGCCAAGATGTAATTGACCGCGACCCGATACTTTGAATGTTTCTGGTGACGACGTCGGCTCAACACGAAGCGCGACATTTTTCTTGAGCTCTTTTTCAAGACGTTCTTTAATATTTCGTGAGGTTAACAATGTCCCTTCACGTCCATTAAACGGAGAATCATTGACTGAAAAAAACATGCTCAGTGTCGGCTCATCAATTGCAACATAGGGATACGGCTTTGGCTTGCCGACTTCACAGATTGTCGAGCCAATAGATGGCGCATCAGAAAATCCGGTAATCGCAATGATATCACCAAATGATGCCTCTAGAGTTTCATGCCGCGAAAGTCCTAAAAAAGTAAACATTTTGGTAATTTTAATCGGTGAACTTTTATATTCATTTCGACAGATAATCACCTGCTGTCCCACCTTCATTGAACCATTAAAAATACGGCCAATCGCAATCGAACCGAGAAAATCAGAATAATCCAAACTGGTCACCAACATCTGTAAATCTTCACTTGTTTCACTTGGTGCCGGAATATGTTTAACAATGGCCTCAAATAACGGCTGCATAGTCCCTGACGTCGCCGTTTGTTCCTCTGAAACAAAACCGAGCCGTCCTGCACCGTACAACATCGGAAAATCAAGCACCGATTCGTCAGCTGCAAGATCTAAGAATAAGTCGTACACGTGTTCTCTTGTTTCATCGATACGCGCATCTTTTCGGTCAATTTTATTAATCACGACAATCGGCTTCAATTTCAACTGAAGTGCCTTTTGCAAGACAAAACGAGTCCCCGGCAACACCCCTTCAGCAGCGTCGACAAGAAGAAGAAAGCCTTCAACCATCTGCAAAGTTCGTTCAACCTCCCCACCAAAATCACTGTGGCCCGGGGTATCAACGATGTTTATGTGATAATCACCATATTTCACACCCGTATTTTTGGCCAAAATGGTAATCCCACGTTCCTTTTCAAGCTCACCGCTATCCATAACGCGTTCTTCTGGTTTTGTTTCAAGCGTTCCGGACTGTTTCAATAACCCATCAACCATTGTTGTTTTTCCATGGTCAACGTGAGCAATAATGGCAATATTTCTAAGGTTTTTTCTCGTTTTTATCATAATTTTACAGCTGCAGGGTTATACATTCATGCTCTCAATATATCAAAAAATAAGACCTTTGAAAACAACAAAATTTCGTTTTTTGAGGCCAGAACGTGTGATTGCCCATATACAAAAAAGGCGCCGATTTACGACGCCCTTTTTGTATTGCATGTATATACTATTGTGTTAATTCTTGCGACTCTTCAATTTTACCGCCTTAATAACGTCCGGCATCCAAGATTCTGCAACCTTTCCATAGACACGGATAAACAGGGTGTCATACAAAAATCCATCACCAAGATCTTCAAAATGTTGGTCACAGACCTTTGTTAGCATACTCTCCATAAGAACTGCCATCTTTTCCTGCGCTTGCGTAAATATCTTTTCGGCAGATTCAAGTAAGGCTTGCGCCTTCTTTTTATCCTTTTGACCTTGCGCTTCTTGAACAATTTTTTCAGCAGATTCAAGCGCGGCGTTAAATTCTTGTTGTGCTGCTTCAAATTCTTCTTGCGATTCTTCTTGCGCCTTTTGTAAAGATCCCTGAATGCTTTGAGCAAGCATATCCGCACCTTCCATACTCGATGGAATAATGTAGATGTCTTTCCCGTTAATCATAAGCACCGCAAAGCCCTTTTTTTCATGGATGCCAACAAGCACACCGTCTTTCATCGCACGCTCAAATTTTTTACGTTCTTTCTCATCTCTAAAAATAGACTTTTCCGATTTGACATACCATACGTCAAAGACAAGCGTATCGATCCCCATGCCCCCTTGACCATCCAATTGTTCCATCTGAAGTTCATAATTTTTAATGAACTCAGCACGCTCATCTGCTGAAAGACGTAACAACTTCTTGATCCTGGCGTCTTTTTCCATATCCTGTTGCTCGGATAAGCTTTTCACTGCATGCTCGATATCAGCACGAGTAATATCAATACTCTCTGTATCCGCAACCATCTTAATGCACAAAAATAAACTCAAAATTAAAATACGAAACATCATTTACGACCTCTTGTTTAAAAATAACACACACAACATGAACGTATTGTATATACCTATATTCATTATTGTAATGTACATTCAGAAACGATAAAAGACAAATTTTATCCAAAGGTTCAGTTTTTTATTTCCTATTTGATATATTATTAATATCACCTGCAAGGAGAAAAATTATTATGAACGCTATACTATGTGCATTGAGCATTAGCATGCTCTCTACCCTCCTCATTCACGCTCAACCGATGCCCATTACGCTGAAAAGCTCTGCCTTTAACAATAACGAACCGATTCCAGTAAAATATACCTGTTCAGGAAGTGGGTTTTCGCCACAACTTTCATGGGATACAATCCAAGATGCAAAAAGTTATGTTTTATTGGTTGAAGATCCGGATGCGCCAGTCGGCAGATACACCCATTGGATTGTGTATAATATTCCCGGACAGGTCGTCACAGTTACGGAGCAAATCGCACGCAAAACCGAGGAAATTATCCAAACAACACTGGGCATTTCAGAAAATATGTCTGGTCACGAAATTGGTGCTCTTGAAGGAATAAATTCAAGTGGGAAACCTGGTTATGTCCCTCCTTGTCCACCAATGGGAACGCACCGTTATTATTTTACCATTTATGCGCTGGACGTAGTCCTTAATCTTCCCGATCATGCATCAAAACAGGCAGTCGAGGCAGCAATGCAAAATCACATTATCGGTAAGGGCTCGCTCGTTGGAACCTTTAGAAAAGAGCAAAAGGAATAAAATAACAAAGAAACCGTGGCAATTTTGGAAATAGAGACTGTTAACTGGATCTGGTCCCCTGCGGGAACAATAAAAGCCATCCGGTACTGTTTTGTATATTAATTCGTTGCGCTGTTTCTAATCCATTTTTTGCATGATCCTCATAATCCGTACCGGTACATACAATCTTGTTTCCATCCTCATCAAGTTCTAAATAATAAAGCCCTTCTTGCCTACTCTTTTTATGTGAATCAGCAATCCACAAGACAACATTCCGATTCTTCAGTTTTTTTATACCAAGTACTGCATATGCACAACTGACATCATCGATCATAACGGGAGTTTTATATTTCACAAAATGATCTTTAAATTTACTCGTAAGACCACTAAAGCTATGAATAGTACCTCTGTGATTTGATGTTTTATCTGTTCCTCTTTCACGATTATACAACCAAACTTCTGCAGCAATATTGGCACCATTAAGAATTCTATAGAAATAACCCGGCTCCGCCCACTCCTCTACCTTGTCCTTATCCTGCCTGAATTGTCCAGACAAACTACTTAAAGTATAAAAAAGAGAATAAGAACTAAGGCATGTTTGAATACTTCGCCATGCACAGGCCCATCCTAAATCACGCTCATCTGTATCACACAAACCATAAAAAAATCTAACATTCTCTGCATAATGACACCACAGGTTCCCCACACCTGGCCCCTCTAATCCATAACCTTCAAAGTCTTGGGTATCCTTATCAGAAACCGTGGCATTGTTTATTAAATTTTCCAAAACATCCGGATCATATTTTTCCAGTTTTACATACTTTTCTCGATTTATGAGTGTTTCCTCCTCGCTTAATGGCACATATTCGCTGTTAAACTGAATTTCTTCAATACCAGTTTTTTTGTTCCTGATCACCAAATACATTAAAAGAGACAATGCAACAACAGAAACACCAATAATCAACGTTTCTTTGCGCATATACCTTTTATACACCTTTTCACTGCCTTGGACCCGCAATGTCGTGACCACACTGAATAAATAAAGGCACAAGAATGAGGCGCGTAAAATAATAACTTTTTTTAACATGTAAACATCTATAGCAGTTAATCAAAAGAAAACTACCAAAATGGTATATTAAAATTATATCTAGGTCAAAAAAGTTTGAGATTTGTATAAAATAAATACAAAATGTTCCCGTAAATCCGATACTGCTTATTTCTTTATGCCGGTATCGATAGAGACTGCCCCATAGACCTTTAGACCCGAATAAATTATTGACTGTAAAACACCATCCTCAGCCAAATAAGGATCATCTGATAAATAAGTAGGCTCGTGACTTGATGACATTAATAAATGCTCATTAACTAAATACTGAATCGCACCTTCCAATTCACAAAAACCTAGAATACGATATGTGTACCTGGAATTATCCGCATTCTCAATATCCGAGTTTAATGCTTTGAAAGCCTCAAAATAACCTATCTGATATAAAACCTCATGAGCAGACAGAGGTTCACCATTTACAACAAGTTTCTCACCCAACTGCGCTGTAACCCTAAAGAGCTCTCTCCGTACGTCATACTCATGTCGCTTATCTTGTAACTCATCTCGTCTGAGCTCGATATAATCTTCATATAACATAATAGCCTTCTTACAAAAAGCTATGAACGCTGTTCTTTCTTTTGCTCCAAAATTTGCCATCGCAGCATTGATACCTTCCTGTAGGTCAGCAACCGTAGGAAGTGTAACAGTAAGAACGATTTCCTCAGCATCCTCCAGCGATGTTTTCAATGCCATGTATTTTTTCGAGTCTTTCTTCTCAGCAGGAACCGTATGACCATGGATATTGACATAGCCCAGCGCTTCAACCATCTGATTTAATTCGCTCGTTCGAAATAATATATAGTCCTCAACTTTCCTTACATGCGCCTCGAAAGAATCAAGTTCAGTGCGAATTTGTTCATCAAGCGATTCTGCAAGAACCTCTTCATTGTCATATACTGCTCTATGGCGTAGAATAATAAAATCGCGGATCTGCGCTGCTATATAACAATCTTTACTCACTAAAATGGTTACGGGACTGAAAGAATAATCTTGCATACTTGCTATAGGAAAACAACACAGAAGGAATAGCAAAAACGTAAAATTAAGAATTTTTTTCACCATGTCTTTACTCCAAAATCGATATATTTACAAATCATTCTACAAAAAAAATCAGAATAATGTCAATTTGAATAAAAAAATAATTGCTTACACCAAGAACTGATAAACACCATAGTAAAAACAGGTACTTTTAAGCATATTTTGCCCTTTTTGAAAACCCATAGACCTAAAAAAAGGCCCTGAACTTTTACATTCAGAGCCTTAATTAAACCTGGCACTATCTACTTTCCCGGGCCGTTACCAGCCAAGTATCATCGACGCAGTGGACTTTACTGCCGTATTCGAAATGGGAACGGGTGTTTCCCCACTGCTATATGCACCAGAAATTTTCAAAAATCTGTTTTGTGTCATCTCTGACATTTTTGTAATGCTACAAACCCTATGCGAAATTTTTTAGATTGCGATTAAAACGTTCGACCTATTAGTATTGGTTAGCTGAACACATTGCTGTGCTTACACATCCAACCTATCAACCTTGTAGTCTTCAAGGGGTCTTAATTAAGCTCGGCTTGCGCCGAGCGGGGTATCTAATCTTAGAGTAAGTTTCCCACTTAGATGCTTTCAGCGGTTATCTAATATAAGCTTGGCTACCCAGCGCTGCTCTTGGAGAACAACTGGAACACCAGAGGCTTACCCATTCCGGTCCTCTCGTACTAGGAACAGATCTCTTCAAATACCCTACGCCCACAGAGGATAAGGACCGAACTGTCTTGCGACGTTCTGAACCCAGCTCGCGTACCACTTTAATTGGCGAACAGCCAAACCCTTGGGACCTTCTTCAGCCCCAGGATGTGATGAGCCGACATCGAGGTGCCAAACCTCCTCGTCGATATGGACTCTTAGAGGAGATCAGCCTGTTATCCCCGGCGTACCTTTTATCCGTTTAGCAATGGCCCTTCCATTCAGTAACCACTGGATCACTAAGTCCTGCTTTCGCATCTGCGCGACCTGTTTGTCTTGCAGTTAAGCTCCCTTATGCCTTTACACTCTTCCGGCGATTTCTATGCGCCATGAGGGAACCTTTGAACGCCTCCGTTACATTTTGGGAGGCGACCACCCCAGTCAAACTGCCCACCAGACACTGTCTTTCGCCCGGATTACGGGTCAAAGTTAGATTTCCAAATTAATAAGGGTGGTATTTCAAGGTTGGCTCCATCGCAACTAGCGTCGCAACTTCATAGCCTCCCACCTATCCTACACAAACCAACTTAAAAACCAATGTCAAGTTGCAGTAAAGGTGCACGGGGTCTTTCCGTCCTTCTGCGGGTAACCAGCATTTTCACTGGTACTACAAATTCACTGAGTCTATCATTAAGACAGTGCCCAACTCGTTACGCCATTCATGCGCGTCGGAATTTACCCGACAAGGAACTTCGCTACCTTAGGACCGTTATAGTTACGGCCGCCGTTTACCGGGGCTTCGGTTCAGTGCTTTGTCTTACGACGAACACCTCCCGTTAACCTTCCGGCACTGGGCAGGCGTCAGACTCTATACTTCCTCTTACGAGTTTGCAGAGCCCTGTGTTTTTGTTAAACAGTCGATTGGGCCTCTTTGTTGAAACCTGTTCATGCTTCTGCAAGCGTACTTGCATAACAAGGACAGGCACCCCTTCTCCCGAAGTTACGGGGTTAAATTGCCGAGTTCCTTAATGATAGTTCTCTCAACGCCTGAGCATTCTCTGCTTGTCTACCTGTGTCGGTTTGCGGTACGATCACCAAAAACACTTGTTAGAGGTTTTTCTTGTCAGTGTGGGGTCAGCGAAACACATCTCTCCCTAAGGATTAATGTGCTCATCACGTCTCAGGATATGATTTCACGGATTTACCTTTGAAATCTCCCTAAACGCTTAAATTAGCATCCATGCGCTAAAATCACCTACCCTACTGCGTCACCTCATCACTCAAACGTGCTTTGGTGGTGCAGGAATATTTAGCCTGCTGTCCATCACCTACTCCAATTGGCCTCGGCTTAGGTATCGACTAACCCTGGGCGGATAAACCTTTCCCATGGAAACCTTAGACTTTCGGCGAACAGGATTTTCACCTATTTTTTCGTTACTTATACCAACATATTCACTTCCTTGGTCCGACACCTGTTCTTCCGATCAGGCTTGTATCTACCAAGGAACGCTCCCCTACCCCTGCAAGAAACGCAAATTTCTTGCAAGCCATAGCTTCGGTGATCCGTTTGAGCCCCGTTCTTTCTTCAGCGCAAAAACACTTGACCAGTGAGCTGTTACGCTTTCTTTAAAGGATGACTGCTTCTAAGCCAACCTCCTGGCTGTCTGTGTATTTTCACTTCTTTTACCACTTAACGGATACTTAGGGACCTTAGCTGATGGTCTGGGCTGTTTCCCTCTCGACTATGAAGCTTATCCCTCACAGTCTGTCTCCTGTCTTCAACGAAATTATGGCATTCAGAGTTAGTAAAAATCCGGTAAGCTTGCGCCCCCAAAACTTAAACTGTGCTTTACCACCATAACTCATCCGACAAGGCTATACCTAAATATATTTCGGGGAGAACCAGCTATTTCCCAGTTTGATTGGCCTTTCACCCCTATCCACACCTCATCCGAGCAGTTTTCAACCCACACCGGTTCGGACCTCCATCTCGTTTAACCGAGACTTCATCCTGGACATGGATAGCTCACTAGGTTTCGGGTCTATACCATGTTACTAGCGCCCTATTCAGACTCGCTTTCGCTTCGGCTCCGCTCTTTCCAAGCTTAACCTTGCAACATAAAATAACTCGTTGGCTCATTATGCAAAAGGTACGTGGTTGCGCATACGTATATCGCGCTTCCACCGATTGTAGACATTTGGTTTCAGATTCTATTTCACTCCCCTCCCGGGGTTCTTTTCACCTTTCCCTCGCGGTACTTGTTCACTATCGGTCATCAAGAAGTATTTAGTCTTACCCGATGGTCCGGGCTGATTCTCACGAAATTACACGTGCTCCATGATACTTGAGAAACAAAAAATACGCTTTCTATGCTTTCCCCTACAAGGCTGTCACTTTCTTTGGCCACCCTTTCCAGAGTTGTTCAAGTAACATAAAAAGCCATATCTCAAAGACACACCTTTGAACTTTTGTTCTCGCTACCACTCCATTGCAACGCGTGCATGCTTTAACACAATGGAATTTTAGACTCTTCCCCTTTCGCTCACCACTACTGAGGGAATCACGTTGTTTTCTTTTCCTGGCCCTACTTAGATGTTTCAGTTCAGGCCGTTCACCTTTTTACCCTATGTATTCAGATAAAAATGACTTGGGTTTACCAAGTCGGGTTTCCCCATTCGGAAATCTTCGGATCAAAACTTAATTGACAGCTCCCCGAAGCTTTTGGCAGTCTTCCGCCTCCTTCGTCGTCTCTTGATGCCAAGGCATCCACCAAACGCCCTTTTCAATTAATCACAAATTTGCTCTAGGCATTAAGTATTTGTAGCATTACAAAAATGTCAAAGATCACACAATTTTTTACGATCATTTCATTATTTTTGAGAAAATCTCTTTAAGTTGGTGGAGATGAGCGGATTCGAACCGCTGGCCTTCCGCGTGCAAAACGGACGCTCTACCAACTGAGCTACATCCCCTTTTTATTTAGAATATAACAATCGGCCTATAGCCCACAGTGGCTAAAAAAGTCTTTTAAAAATTTTTTATATTAAAAAGTCCTTAAGCCATGGTGGGCCTAAGTCGACTCGAACGACTGACCTCCCCGTTATCAGCGGGGTGCTCTAACCACCTGAGCTATAGGCCCAAGAGAGTGCCAGATGAGTAATAAAGATTTAATTATTACACCTATGATTGCGTATAACAATCAATATTATCTCCCTCGAAAGGAGGTGATCCAGCCGCAGGTTCTCCTACGGCTACCTTGTTACGACTTCAGCCCAATCACCACTCACACCTTAGACATCGGCCCCCTTTTCAGGTTAGCTTAGATGGTTTTGGGTACAAGCAGCTCTCATGCTGTGACGGGCGGTGTGTACAAGGCCCGAGAACGTATTCACCGCATCGTTCTGATATGCGATTACTAGCGATTTCAACTTCATGAGGTCGAGTTGCAGACCTCAATCTGAACTTGGACTAATTTTGGAGATTAGCATCATCTTGCGATGTAGCATCCCTTTGTACTTAGCCATTGTAACACGTGTGTAGCCCTGGTCATAAGGACCATGATGACTTGACGTCGTCCCCACCTTCCTCCTGGTTTCCCAGGCAGTCCCGCCAGAGTGCTTTACCTAAAAAGGCAATTGCAACTGACAGCAAGGGTTGCGCTCGTTAAAGGACTTAACCCAACATCTCACGACACGAGCTGACGACAGCCATGCAGCACCTGTGCAAATGTCTAAACCGAAGTTTAGAAGATCCCATCTCTGAGACTGTCAAATGCATGTCAAGACCAGGTAAGGTTCCTCGCGTAGTGTCGAATTAAACCACATGTTCCACCGCTTGTGCGGACCCCCGTCAATTCCTTTGAGTTTTAGCCTTGCGGCCGTAATCCCCAGGCGAATCACTTAACGCGTTAGCTACGACACCGATCCGAAAAATCAGACCGACATCTAGTGATCATCGTTTACAGCGTGGACTACCAGGGTATCTAATCCTGTTTGCTCCCCACGCTTTCGTGCCTCAGCGTCAGTAGTGAACCAAGAAGCAGCCTTCGCCATTGGTGTTCCTCCCGAGATCTACGCATTTTACCGCTACTCCGGGAATTCCACTTCTCTCTTTCACCCTCTAGTTTACCAGTTTTCGTTGCTTTTCTTCAGTTAAGCCAAAGTCTTTAACAACAAACTTAATAAGCCGCCTACGCACCCTTTACGCCCAATAATTCCGAATAACGCTCGCACCTCTCGTATTACCGCGGCTGCTGGCACGAGATTAGCCGGTGCTTCCTCTGATGGTACCGTCATAACTCTCTTCTATTAAAAGAGAATCTTTCTTCCCACCTGACAGGAGTTTACAATCCGAAGACCTTCATCCTCCACGCGGCGTCGCTGCGTCAGGCTTTCGCCCATTGCGCAATATTCCCCACTGCTGCCTCCCGTAGGAGTCTGGACCGTTTCTCAGTTCCAATGTGACCGTACACCCTCTCAGGCCGGTTAACCGTCATAGCCTTGGTAGGCCTTTACCCCACCAACTAGCTGATAGTCCGCAAGCTCCTCCTTCAGCGACAGCATAAAGCCGCCTTTCTCCCGTAGGACTTATGTGGTATTAAACCCAATTTCTCGAGCATATTCCTCACTAAAGGGTAGATTCTTACGTATTACTCACCCGTTCGCCGCTTTACTCATTTCCGAAGAAACTTTCGCGCTCGACTTGCATGTGTTAAGCACGCCGCCAGCGTTCATTCTGAGCCAGGATCAAACTCTTCATTACAAAATCTTGACTAGTTATTACTCATTCTGGCACGTCATTTTCTCAAAAATTTCAAAGATCTTTAAAAATTTTTCTAAATTCTTTTACATTCAATTCTCATCAAATATAAGAAAAGTATAACCCACTAATTTACGCTGTCAACTTTTTTGTAAAAAATTTTCATCTTTCTAAAACATTGAATCCATCTTGCAAAAATACTGATAAAACGCAACCTTTTTTTGAATTATTTTCCCGGAATACTTTAAAAGAAATTTCAAACTTCGTCAACAACCTGAATACCATTTTTTTCATCTTGATAAAACAGATATAATCCGACCATAACAATAATCGTTGAGGCATAAAAATGCCAGGTCACCTCTTCGCTCAAAAAACTCCAGCCATAAAAGATAGAAAACAAAGGGGACAAAAACCCAGAAAAGGACAAAAAGGTCGCACTATACTTTCTTAATAATTGCGCATAAATTGTGTGACATATAATATTACTTGTTACGATAAGAAATGCGAGCATCATGAGAAAATGCATATTAAGGGCTTGACACGGATTTTGTTCAACTCCAAAAGAAACAAACAAAGAAAGCAATCCTCCCAACCCCATCGTAACGCCATTAACCAACGCGGGTGAATAGCTGTAATCTCTGACAAGTTTTTGGATAAGAATATAAGAATATGTATGTAAAGCAGCAGAAATGATAATGATGAATTCGGGCAATGAGATAAAATAAAATTCGGTCAACATCGCCTCTTCTTTTGAGCTCGCCATGAGCATGGGAACCATACCAATAAAACCGATCAGCAACCCGATCCATTGTTTTTTTGTCATTTTTTCACGAAACACAACGTACGCGTATAATGATGACAGCAACGGAGAAAAATTGAGTAAAAAGGATGCCTTTCCAGAAGGAAGATATTGGAGCGCATAAAATCGCAAAACATATGATCCAAAAATACCAAAAACAACGACTTGGGCAAATATAATCAAATGGTCAAAATGAAAGTATAATTGTTTTCTATTTTTTAACTTTTCATACAATAAAAGCAAACAGCCTGCTATCCCCATTCGCACTCCGGTCAAAAACAGCGGTGATGCGTGAACGAGTAATACCTTACTAATTGGCATCGAGATTCCAAATAATGCATGAAGTAGCACAATGAGTGTCATTTAGCTGTCCTTTATAAAATAATCAGCGAATTTTAACTAATTGTACCATCATCAAGAAAATTTCGTAATCAAATATTTTTCATGATAATGTCGCAGCAAAGTAAAAAATTCCGCTCATTGAGCAAAATATTTGAATTTTTTTTGTTTTTTAGCAAAAGACCTCTTTTTAATGCCCAATTTCAACTTCCATTTCGATGGTCAAAATTTTTATTAAAAAAAGAGGCGAGGTCCTCAAAAAAAGTAGATTGACTTATAGCAAATGCCATATTACAGTGTCTTCAATATCAACAAAAAAGGATGAGATATGAAGATAAAAATACTTTTATTGTGTATGATTTTTTTTGCAGAAAGTAAGATCGCATTTGCTTCAGAACGTGATGCGCAAGATTGTGTTGTAAATCACCAATATCAGAAAGCTCTGGAAATCTATAACGAACTCCTTTCCCTGAATTTAAATTCATCATCGAATTCGACCCTTCTTTACGGTCTTGCATGTACCTTACGAAGCTTAGGTCAGTTCCCACTATCAATTTGTTATTTCCAACGAGCAATTGACATTGACCCGAACAATATAAGTATAAAGATCGAAAAAGCGAGAACACAACTTCTAAATGGTGATCTTATTCCTGGTTTTGCGGGGTATGAATTACGCAGAGAGCATCCAGAAACAATTGAAAAAGAAAAACCATTTACACAAGAAACAGAATGGGATGGACAAGTCTCACTGAACAACAAAACAATCCTTGCTTTTGGAGAAAAGGGATTTGAGGACACATGCCAATTTGTGCGCTTTTTACCCATGCTTAAACAATATAAAAATGTTCGCGTCATTGCTGCAGTACAACCACCATTGAAAGGAATTATATCACTCTGTCCTTATATTGATGAAGTAATCACATTAAAGGACAATGCGCCAGAGCATGACTATTATGTACCCCTTATGTCACTTCCTGCAAAATTGGGAACTCGCATTGGTTCAATTCCATTAAGCAACATTCCCTATCTATTTGCCGATACAAATTTAACATCTGAGTGGAAAGCACGACTTTCAGATGATAAAAACGTTAAAATTGGTCTCTGTTCTCGAGGAAATAACTTCTATTTTGACAATCCTTATCATGGAAACATCCCAACAAATAGATCATTTGCTTTGGCTTTATTGATACGAGCACTTTCAGACATTCAAGGCATCAGTCTTTATTGCTTACAGCAGGTTACAGACGACGATCGCATAACCAATGACATAAGAGAAAAGATTATTATTTTTGATGATAGATTTGATAAAACCAATGGTGCCTTCATGGATACCGCTGCAGTTATAAACGATCTTGATGTTGTTGTTACTATTGATACCGTAACTGCACATCTTGCCGGTGGTCTTGGTAAGCCAACATTCATTTTATTATCAAAGAATGCTGATTGGCGCCATCTCACTGAACGGGATGATTCTCCTTGGTATGCTCACGCAACTTTAATCCGCCAAGACGAACATGACAATTGGGATTCTGCATTGGTAAAATTACCCGGTCACGTTACACGATTCATCCAAAATAAACAGCAATAATAAATACAAATTTAATTATAAAAATTATTACTAAGGAATTTTCATTTTATGAAAACAAAACTACTTCTTTTGTTTGCAATTTTTTTCATGTCACACAAAATTTCATATGCCGCAGAAGAAGATCAAGAGATCATTGAACAAAGCGAACAACTCAATTTTGAAAAACTTACCAGACTTATCAACAATCTGGAAAAGGACAATGAAATAGAAATCGCCTTGCTCATTTTAATGTCATTAGATGGAAGAAAAAATCCTGATGCAAGAATACCCTTTTCTATTGCAAAACTATTAAAAAAAACAAAAAAGCTTGATGAGGCACTCACCTATCTTCAAAAAGCTCATGAAATTGACCCCGATAATTATGATGTCCTATTCACCATGAGTGAAATTTACCGAACGAAACAAAAATTTGATGAGGCTGAAAACATCCTCGCCTCAATAACATCAAACGAGGCAATCGTAAAGGTAAAAATACTTTCTGAACGAGCTGCAATACTCAACGCAAAACACCAATATGAGGAGGCATGCACACTCTATGAAACGTTACTTAAATCACTGCCAAATAATAGTATGATTCTCCACAATTATGCGTACACCCTTCGCGCATTAGGGCGATTACCTGAGGCGATTTTTTTCTATGAAAAAGCAGCAATAGAAAGTAAAAACAGCGAGACAACACTTTTTGCAAAAGCACTGACGGAGCTTGCAAACGGTAACTTGAAAGACGGTTTTGCTGGATACGAACTGCGCAGAAAACATTTAAAAACTGTTGCTGAACGATTATTTACTCACACACCGCAGTGGAATGGAAAAGATTCATTGATCGGAAAAATAATTCTCGTTTTTGGAGAGCAGGGACTTGGAGATACGTTCCAATTCGTACGTTACGCATATGCCCTAAAAAAATGCGGCGCATATGTTATCGTTGCCGTGCAAGATCGACTGAAAGATATCATAAAACTGTGCCCCTATATTGACGAAGTCATCGGGCTAAAAGATACTGCGCCTGATCATGATTTTCATGCACCGCTTATGTCACTCCCTTCGATTTTTGGAACAACAGTAGGGTCAATTCCATGCGGGGAAAGAGCATATTTGTATGCTGACGAAGAGCTTGTTTCATACTGGAAAGAACAGCTTGCCAAGAACGAAAACATTAAAATTGGCATCTGTTTTCAAGGGAGCGGTCAACTCATGAATCCATTTGGCGGCACCATAACATCACGTCGATCAATTCCTGTATCCCTCCTTGTTGAATCACTTGCAGCAATTCCAGGTGTTACCTTGTATTGCTTGCAACAACTTGTTGGCCTTGAAGAACTTACTGATGAAATGAGACAACGTATTGTCGTATTTGATGAAGATTTTGACAAAAAACATGGTGCATTCATGGACACTGCAGCGGTCATGAATAATCTTGATCTTGTTATCACAGTGGATACCTCAATTGCGCATTTGGCAGGAGGACTGCAAATTAGAACGTTCATTTTGCTTCCAAAAGTTGCCGATTGGCGTTGGATGGTGGCGCGAAATGATTCGCCCTGGTATGAAACAGTGACATTGTTTCGTCAATCTGAATACAATAATTGGGAATCAGTTATTGAACAGTTGATGCATGCTGTTACTGCGTTCGTCAAGGAAAAAAGGACACATGGATGAAAACGTTTCAACATACCACATAATAAAGATATTTTTGCGCAATATCCCACAATCTTCGCTTCGCGTTACAGTCGCAACGTGTGCAACATTTGTAAACAAAATGCTCGATTTTTTGCCAGAGATGTTCATCGGCATGTCAATTGATATTGTCACACAAAAACAAAGTTCGGTTATTGCGCACTATTTTCCATATCCAGTCAAAACACAACTGCTTATTTTAGCAAGCATTACACTCTTTGCATGGCTCCTGGAATCACTTGTGGAATACTGCGCAAAATATTCCTGGAGTATGTTGGCACTTTCGGTACAACACAATATTCGAACGAAATTGTACGAACATATCCAAACGCTCGATTTGTCCTTTTTTGATCAAACCCATCTTGGAAAGATCACCTCGACCGTCATTGATGATGTCAATCAAATCGAGCGTTTCTTTGATCGCGGCATTATGGAATTCCTGAAGCTCATTTTCGGCTCAACCATTACTCTTGTGGTCTTTTTCGTTATCTCACCTTTCATTACACTATTCATGCTCCTTCCGGTCCCATTTATCTTTTTTCTTTCGCAGTATTTTCACCGTCATTTAGGCAAACTTTATACGCAAACACGGGCGCAATCCGCCATTATGCTTTCACACATCGCAACAAGCATTGCGGGTATTCTTGTCATTAAAAGTTACGTATCAGAAAAGAAAGAGCTACAAACCTTAATGCAAGAAAGTGAATATTACAGCGCATTAAATCATACAGTCATCAAAACGCGCTCGTTATTTATTCCATCAGTACGCACTGCCATTGTTATCGGCTTTGTGAGCGCATTGGTTCTTGGCGGGTTTCAGGTATCTGAAGGCACTTTATCTGTCGGCCTTTATAGCATTCTTGTAATCATGACACAGCGATTTTTGTGGCCATTCGTCGAATTGCCAAAAATTACTGATATGTACGCAAAAACAATGGCATCTGCGCAACGCATTGTCAATCTTTTCAATCAAACCGGAAAAATTACAGATGGTTTTGCAAATCTTCGACCGGATACTATGCACGGTGATGTTGCATTTGAGAATGTTTCATTTTCATATCCGACAAATACAAACGTTTTGCATAACATAAGTTTTTCAATTCCGCACGGATCAACAGCAGCATTTGTCGGAGCAACAGGAAGCGGAAAAAGCACGATTGCAAAATTATTATTACGTTTTTATGATCCAGATGATGGTATTATCACTATTGATGGAATTGACATACGCTCATTCACAATCGACTCACTTCGTGCCTCCATCGGCTATGTCAATCAAGATCCCTTTCTCTACGATACGACGATCAGGGAAAATATCTCATATGGAACGCCCACTTCAGATTTTGATGACATCATCCGTGCTTCGATCGCCGTCAATGCGCATAATTTTATTACCCAATTAGAAAACGGTTATGAAACATCAGTCGGAGATGGAGGGCAAAAACTATCTGGCGGCCAAAAACAAAAAATTGCAATCGCACGGGCTTTGGTGAAAAATCCACCGATTTTTATTTTCGATGAAATCACATCTTCTTTGGATAATGAAACTGAAACACTCATTCAACATTCACTTGAAGCAATCGTCCACAAAAAACACACCGCAATCATTATTGCTCATCGCCTGAAAATGGTACAATCAGCAGATGTCATATTTGTTCTTGATAAAGGTCATATTGTACAAACCGGTACACATTCAGAACTCATAGAACGCGAGGGAATTTACAAAACACTGTGGGAATCACAATTTTAGTGAGCTCAAACCATTTTTTCATTTGCATCAGGCAAAAAAAATTCTTTGAGCAAATCATTTTTTTTCAACATATCCTCAATAGTATCTGCATCACTAAAGCCACTACGAGTCTGATTTTGCAGACATATTTCTTTCCAAACCCAACCGTCAATTTTTTTAAAGCGGATCTCTTGAAGATTCGAAATAAATTCGGTGTCATGCCTCACATGATCGCAGGAAAAAAGATTCGCAAACGCGGTTTGATGGTTAAAGCTTTTTACAAAAAAATTAATGCTGTTTACCTTGCCTAATATGGTAAGTATGTATTGTCTGCCCTTACTGTATTCATCCTCATTCTCATACGGATTAATAAAAAGCACTTTTTCCGTTGCATGCAAAAGCCAATATCCTGCAACCAAACCCCATAACGTTCCTCCGTGCACTTTTTCTTCTTTGCTATTAGTAAAAAGATTCTCAACTGCTGGTCGCTGCACATTGGACGATAAAAACTTCAAGAATTTATATATTACTTTAAATTTCTTCTTATTATCCTCCTTGAACAAATTTTGGTCGTATATTTGCGAAATACAATGTTTTAAAAGAAGAAAATTTTGCTCAGCCCAACCCTTCACCTCGTAACAGCGCATTAAGAACTTTGAAAAATTTTTTATATGGTTATTAAGAATATAACCCATAATATCACCACATTCTTTACTGTTCACCGCCTGGATTTTCTCCCATGTTTTCAGAATTTGTTCCTTTTGCTCAAAGAGCCCATACCGACGCAACGCATCGAAATAATAGCGATTCTTTGCCGCCACCTCCGGTAAATATATCTCGCGCAACACAAAACCGGCTTTACAGAGCTCGCTCAAGATCATCCTAGAATTCCTATTGGCAATATTAAATACAAGAAATTCAGCAAAGGATTTTTCACTTCGACCATTATCAATAATCAATTTATTATGAATTGGGAGCTCACTCTCAGACAAAGAACAGTTTAAAAGCTGCGCAGTACGCAATACACACCACATAAAATCAAGAAGCATAGTTTTTGAACGCTTTTCCTCAGTAACTTCTTTTGTTTTTTTCTCAAAAACTTGCCGGACAACCAATTTAAAAATAGAGCGATCTTGCTCAGTAACTATTTTTTCAGACAAAGAAACACCGCATTGCAGGGCCAAAGTCATTCGATCATATTCATCTGCATGAAACATCCACAATATCTTATGTAATCTTTCTGAATAGTTCCCCAACAACCAATTCTCATCTTGAAGAGACGCCAGAAAGTTCCAATTCATATTTTTCCCCATCGTTTGCACATCCAGTGATCCAAAACATAAAGAACATAAGCGATCAATATCCACACCAGATTTACAATATAAAAGTATCGTAACAAATACTTCAGGCCTTGCGATGAAATACGTCCTGAAAACACAAACCATATCTTCAATTGAAATATCAGCCTTTACTTTTAAAAACATTGTTTTGAAAAAATCACAGGAAAGATTCGCATCAAAGCCAAGAACGATCGTATGGGCGATGGTATATAGTTGTCGCTCAATTAATTGATCAAGAGTCACTTTTAACCACCAATCTAGTCCGAGCATAGGTCGCTCTGGCGCATCAATGTCGGTAAAACGTCGAAATACCTCTAAAAAATCGGCCTGGTGCTCATCATCGCACTTATTTAAATACGCAGCACATTGCTCCCATCCTTGATCCGCATTCGTATGATTCAAATAGTGCAAAATTACTTGCGCATACATATTCTTACTTTGCAGTCTCACCTTTTCCATCCATGTTAAGAATAAGTCTTCATGCAAAGACGCAAGAACAAGCAGTACTTTTTTATTAAACATCCACTGGTCAACATCACGTTCATACAGGCACCGGACAATCAACTCATCCGATAAAACTTTCTCTGGTAGTTTCTGCAGCACCTTAACTGCTCTTTCATCATTTGAAACAAGCTGAAAATATGCCTTGATAAAACATATTGGAATATATTCAAAGGCATCACGGATTTTTTCTTCGAGCATGTAATCTACTATTTCATTCACACGTTCTCTATCTTTTTGGTACGTATAAAGCATAAAAAGCACTCGAAAATTTAAAGAAGGAGATTCTTGCAGAAATGATATAAATTGCTTAAAATGAACTGCATTATTATCGCGCTCTGATTGCATAAATGCATATAATATCCCCTTTCCTAATAATTTAAAATAATGCTCTTTACATTTCCTATCTGTCAATGACTCAAAAATGAACTCAAGACACATATCAGAAAGGACACCCTTACTTTTATCATCAGGTTTTTTCGGCATAAATTGGCTCAACACATCGCAACAACTAACGAGCACTTTATCTTTTGTCTGATTGTATTGATCCACAAATGGTTTAATATACGTAAGCACCTTATCCAACCGTTCTTGTTTCTCTTCATGCACAGCACAACAGTAACGCTTCATATCACCGGCATGGTGATTTAAAACAGAACATGCGACCTTTTGACAATATTCATCAGAAAAGTCCAATACACATCGAATTACGGGATCATACTCAAGAAATATAAAACTGGATCCCCTTTTCTTGGCACAGCAAAACCATCGAAACAACGTGTCAACCACCTGTTTTAATCGTTGATCATCAACTCGGCTTAAGTACTCTATAAGCGGCAAAAAATAACACTGCTGCTCGTGATCATTGTTAAACCTAGAACGCTTCTTCGATGAAACATTAATATATTTTCCAAAAAAATCTTTGTTTTCTAGAAACAAATCCGTAGCAGCATTATATTGGTTTTTGTGCAGGTAATATTCAAAAAGAAGGAATTTCCTAAAATCATTGCCTGAAGATAAATTTTCGATACATTCCGGCACGCTGTGTATTATGTCAAAACAGAGTTGTTTGTTGCCCTTCAACCACGCAGGGAAGACTCCTTTACAATCTGAGATGAAAAAATTCTTCGAAACGTCACTCGCCTTCCAGAAAGATTTTTTTTCTAGAGCATCATGGTCTGCAGAAAATATAGCCGCAGAGAACAAAGAACCCAAATCAAAATCTCGAATATCAAAATCCTTCTGATGCGCAATAACACGAATGAAAAATGCTATGAAAATAGGTATAAATTTCTCATATTCATCACTATAGTTAACCAACTCCTTCCACCAGAAATCATCATCCAGAAAATGAATAAGGCCCAACACTTGATCAAAGAGCACACGAGCAATAGTACCATCAGTAGACTCAGTCATATTATCCCTGACATACTGATTAAGAAAACTGAATACATCACAAAATCGAGGGCGAAAGCTCCAATACGTTTCGTCATAATCTTCCTTAAACTTATCGATATTATTTTTCTGCACAACAGAAAATATCCCTTCAATATTTTTTTGTTCAATACACTTTGATAGGAAAATTGCCAAACTTATATCTTTTTGCTCATTGATTACACCCCTACTCTTTTCATGTGCCGATCGATCCTCGATGCGCACTTCATCACTTTGCATCTTGCTATCGTTATGCGTAGAATCTTGACCTTGACTGCCCCCTAATCTCCCTGCAAAAAGAAGAAGGTGACAGCAGAAAACAATGTATAGGATAAATTTTCTAACCATTTTCATATTCATTCATAAGAAACAAACACTCTGATTATATTTCAGTTTCAAAAAAAAATACTAGGGCTCGATCCTTTTTCACACAGAAATGAATCCTGTACAAATGATAGGTTACTTTGCTACTATTTCATCAAGTTATCGAAAAAAAAGTACGATATGAAAAAGGTTAAAAAAACAGATTCTGAAAATAACAAATCGACGCAAGAAGTTGGCTATATTCTCGACACTAATGTACTGATTCATGATCCGTATTCGCTCTATGCATTTGATAATGCCCGCGTTTTTCTACCAATCATTGTTCTTGAAGAGCTGGACGCATTAAAAAAAGAGGGTTCTGATCGCGGGAGAAATACACGCCAAGTCATTCGTGAACTCGACGAATTGCGCTCTGAGGGAAATTTAGGCGATGGTGTAACGCTTAACAATGGGAGTATACTCCAAGTTGTGGTCGCATCAGAAGATGAAATTGCTGCCATCCAAAAAGAGATCACATCAATTAAGGCAATTGATAATACAATCATTTCTTACGCACTTTTTGTACAGCACCGTGGTTATACGGTGCATTTTGTTTCAAAGGATCTTAATGCGCGCATCAAAGCGAACGTTTTTGGTATTCAAGCAGAAGATTATGTCAAAGAATCAATTCCTGAAGCCGAACTTTTTCATGGGTTTCATACGGTCGATGTGCCCGCAATCGAATTAAAAAAGGACAGTCCAAAAGTATTAGAATCGCTCAGGGAAAAATTACTCATTAACGAATTTGTTCTCATGCGCAGTCAACACAATATACATAACTATACTATTGCTCGTTATTTGGGGGATGAAAAAGGATTTAGGCATCTTGAAAAGGATCACATGCCCTGGCCGATACACGCAAAAAATTTCCAACAAGCGATGGCGCTTGATCTGCTTCTTGATCCATCGGTTCAGCTCGTATCACTCATTGGACCTGCCGGAACAGGGAAAACGTTTTTGGCATTGCTCGCTGGCTTATATTCGGTCATCGTTAAAAAGCAATACGAAAAGTTACTCGTATCACGTCCCGTTATTCCTTTGGGTCGCGATATTGGGTTTTTGCCGGGGACAGTAGAAGAAAAATTGTATAGTTGGATGTTACCAATTTACGATAACCTTGACCTGATCATTCATACTATTAACGCGGGCATGCACGCACATAATCCAATTGTTGAACAAAAAAAATATGACTATCAACAAAAAAAGGGACATCATAGGCATCACAAAAAGAAACTTGATCAAACACATCAACCGGATACAACAAAGCGAGGCATCGTTTCAACATCTGAACTCATACGTACCGGTAAATTGGGTCTTGAAGCAATCACCTACATGCGCGGCCGCTCTATTCCATATCAATTTATTTTGATTGATGAAGCACAAAACTTATCACGACATGAGATTAAAACATTAATTACCCGAGCCGGAGAAGGAAGTAAAATCGTACTCACCGGTGATCCATATCAAATCGACTCCCCCTATCTTGATTTCAGCAGCAATGGTATCGTCATCTGCACAGAACGATTTAAAGGACATCCCCTATTTGGCACCATATTTCTCGACATCAGTGAGCGCAGCGAATTGAGCAAGGTTGCGAGCGAGATATTGTAAGGCGGCATGAACATGAAACAGTTATATTCTGCAGCGATCAAGACGACAATCGGTGCATTGACCGGCGTTGCTGATGATCAGTTTTTGTACATATTGCAATTTTCAGATTCCATTCTCCTTAAAAAACACCTGTCCAGGCTCCAATCAAAACTTGGTACAGGCCCAATAAAAACGGATTTTTCAGATCCACTGGTACACATGACACAAGAACTGGAACTCTACTTTTCCGGCAAACTGACAGCATTTCAGACACCAATTTTTTTCAATGGATCAGATTTTCAAAACAAAGTGTGGAACGAACTACTGACAATACCGTGTGGATCAGTGGTTTCATACTCAAACGTGGCAAAATGCATAGAACATGAGAAGGCACACCGTGCAACAGCAACGGCAATTGCTCAAAATCCATTACTCATCATAATTCCATGCCATCGCGTTATTCAAAAATCTGGAAAATTGGGAGATTACGCAGGGGGAAGAGGATATGAGAAACAAAAACTTCTTGAAATTGAACAATACATTTCTCAAAAAAATCATACTATCCTGAAACAATCTTTAGAAAAAATTAATGTTTAATATAAAATAATTACACCCAGAAATTCTAGACAAAAGCAATATAAATATTATACAATAATTACAAACAACAATACGATTACTATGAAGAAATTATTCCTGTTTTTTGTCCTAACGCTGATGAACACCCATTCTTCTTCCCTTTTTGCGGGAGAAATAATTGAAGTAACGTCAGGAAATGATACTTTTTGGATTGATTGTAACAATATACAGGAATCAGACATCATCAAGGGCATTGCCCACTATGACTGGAAAAAACAAAAAGATATTATCAGACAACAAAGTGCTAATATTGAAAAGCGCTCAAGCTTTAAGGGTCAGAAAAAAAAACAATTTTCAGATTTTCACAAAGGGCTATTTGGAAAAAATATTGATGCCATACTAACAAAATTAGAACAGTACTCTGATTCCATCAAGCGCGCAGTGATTATCGAAGATTTTATCCAACCAGATAACGAATATGAAATCAAAAAAATAAAAAAAGACATAAATGATTTAAGCAATTCAATTAAAACAATACCAAAAGGGGACATTTTTAATGAAGCTACTTGGAACACATACATCACAAATATACGGACAATGTTTGAAAATATTTTTAAAAAAAACGATAGCCTTATAATAATTTTCATCAACTATGTCGAGGAATTACATCGATCAGTTGAAGTATCGATTATAAATGACAAAAAAGCACTTGAAAGCAGAATAGAACATCTTAAAGTAACCTTACTAGAAAATTTAAATTCTCTCGAAAACTATATCAGCCCCTTACTTAAACAAAAGGGAAAAGGTATAAAAGAAATAGCAAGCGCATTTCAGAATACTGTCCTGGCGTGGAAATCATTCATGACCAACGTCAATCAAATGAATATAGAAGAATATACTGTAATTATGATCAACAATCTATTAGACACGACACGATCGCATTTAGATCAAGAAACGATAGGCAAACAAAAAGTAAACCTCAGTCAAGAAAACAAGAAAAAAGTCACTAATATTGAAAATACATTTGACCTGATCGTTGGAAGAACGAAAATGCTTGATGCCTATCTACGCATGCTCAAAGAACACTTCGCAAAACAATCAGAACATATCTCAATGCATCAACCTCAGCCAATCCCAGAACTACCCATACAAACGCTACAAGGTGGCACCCCCATCACGATAGAACCACTGCCCGTTACAGAAACTGAGGAAATTATACCACCAATTCAACAACCAGAAGTGCGATCTCTATCAAATGACAATGCTCAAAAAAAAACACAGGACGTAAAAAATCTTTTTTCAAGACTTTATACCCGCTCGGGTTCTTATTATCACGTCCCAACCATTGCGGCACTTGCCATTTTTGGCTTTTTTGCCCACCGATTCAAGAACATCCCATTCAACATATCACCCTGGTCCATTATGGAAAAACTATATTCTAATATCCCAAAAGCTCAGTAAACATAAGATCTAACACATACTTATTCTATCCAGCCACAAAATATAATTTACAAATCCAATTTCTCTTATTTTTTACAAAAATATGTTACACTCCACGATAATATTTTAAAACTTACATACATGGCGCTATGATTCTCACTTTCATTTTCATGTTTATGACGTATACTATCCCCACCATTTCAGCAAACAGAATGTTGTTTCAAAATGAGGTTATAACGGAAAATAACTGGGATCGTATGTTTTGTCCATCACATTACACAGAAGAACACGACGAAGAAGTGTGGTTTGCGGAATTATGCCATAGTTTTTCCATGAACCCTCAAACAACTATCGAGTCAGTACTTAATGAGGCAAGAGGCATAACCTCTGCAACAGAAAATAAAGAATTAAATAAAGAATTTCTTAATTTTTTACATGGAGTCATGAAAAAATGTCGATCTATTGAGGACAAATTCAAAATTCCATATTTAAACTATTGGTTTACCAAAAAGCCAATATTTTTGATAATAACGCCAGACTTGTCCTTGAGATTCCCCAACATATTCCCCAAGGAACTCAACGTCATTGAAACAACGCAACACACGAAAGAAAATTTTTCCATAAAAACACTATTTGACCTGTTTCTCTATCTTGGCATTGATATTCCACAAACCGTGCAGAATTATTATCGGAGAATATATCCAGCAGACGAACCCATTCTCTATACCAATGATCCATACATCCTCTTCAACCGTTATAAAGAATATGCATTGATTCGGCTACTCAAAACACGCGCATATATTTCTATTGATCCTCAAGATATAATCATCACCAAAAATCGAAATCTTTTTATCAAGAATAAAAATACTATACGAGAATGTCTTTCGTTTATCTTTACACACAATGATCGAGAAAAAGATGTTACGTTTTTTGAAACAATAATCAATGAATACAGAGTATACGAAAACATTAAAAATGACCCCATTGATAAAAATCTACCCTCCCTAGAAATAACACCTATACCATTTAACAGCCTGAGCAAAAAAATGCGACGGATATGCGCATTTCTCCGTATTTTTATACCACGAACGAAATTTGACACACTGCTTCGATCTTATCAATATGGTCCATTTGTTATGGCATTAAACTCAAATCCGTACTGGGATCCCACGATTCTGCAGCAACTAAATCACAAAGATATTCTTCTCCTTTTTGAGTCACTTCAGCACATCCAAGAATGTCTATCAAATACAAAACACACAAATCAGGTAAAACAATTTATTAAAAACCTTGTACAACGCCTCATTGATTTACAATTAGAGGGCGAAGGCATATGCAACACCAATCTATTTTTTAAGCAATACTTTTTCATCATTAACAACAACATCCCCATACACGGGTTATACGAAAACAAACCGCAACACAAAAAATGGTTAGAAAAAATCCGCGATTCTAAGAATAACACATTGCTCCACTACGCATTGAGACAAGGAGCAGAAAATCATATTATCAAAAACCTCCTGAAAGAATTTCCCGAATTTGTGAAGGAAAAAAACAACAAACATGAACTCCCTTTTGGTATATACCAACAGAGACAACAAAGAAATGATCAGGATCAAAATCAAGGTAATTCTCCAGAGTTCTTAGAGACCGCTTCCGACTCAATATACAGAGATTTTGAAGAACTTGACCCGGAAACGTTAGCAAAACTGCAAGGAGATCGTGAAGATTTCTAGGATATGTAAGAAGTCATATCTTACACCAATTCTTCTACTCATCTCTGGAATTTGCTATGGCATCGCTTTTATATTTCCCGATTCTCTGTGGTGGACGATATTTTTTTACCCATTGTTTTTCCTGATGGCACCGACAACAATCGGATTTTTTGGAGCATTTTTTTGGAGTTTTATTGCTCACTGCCTCCACCTCAGCGGCATCGCTCTTGCACTTTATCAAATGAATACGCCGTTACTCATTATTATTGGCATGTTTCTCTATGTCCCTTTAATTACCGGATGTATTTTTGCAGTTGTCAAAAAAGTATCTTTCTCTATGAAACGCCAACAAATACACATTGCACCGACATTGATCAATGGCTTATCACTTTTGCTGCACCGACTCTGCATAACATGTTTCATCATGCTTCCATTTGGCCGTCTTGAGGGTTATATTTTCATGCATCCATTGATTTTACTTGTCGATCTCCCATTATTTCAATCTGCTTTACGATGGTATAACCTGGATATACTCACAATCATCTTTTACACAACATTCACCTTTATCATGCTATTCTTTCACGAGAAAAAAAAGGCATACCTCGCACTGGCGGGTATATGCATCTTACTCATCATTTTTCCAAGCGGATTCAAGAAAAAAGGCGCACCTGTACCTGCATGGATTCATTCAATTGCCGTCATTCCATTATTTTTTCCTGATCCCAAAAATCTCACTGCAATAAGTACTATTATTAAACAAAAAATGGAAGACGCTCAAAGGACGCGTGACATAAACCTTTTTGTGTTGCCGGAAGGCGCAATCAACTGCCCACTTTCTTGCGAACAAATAGAAAAAATGTTTGGCACTGATGAAATGCACAATATACTCGTTTGTTCATCGGCTTTCAAAAAGCAAAAAATTCGAAACAGTTGTTTTTTCCTTCAAAAAAACAACTGTCGTACGGTCTATCACAAACGTCATGCACTACCAATTACCGAACGGCCGATCAACAGATTTCAAACGATTGATGTACACATCAGGCCATCAAAAAATCCGCATCCTATCATTTTTGTCAACGAAGAATTTTCTCTTGTACCTTATATTTGTTCAGATTTTTTCTTCAATAATCGCGAAGACGATGTATTCCACACCATTCCAATTATTGTGTTATGCAATGATATCTGGTTTTCGGGCTTTGCATCATATATACGGCAACTTATGGTAAAAACAACCCAGTTTAAAGCAATTAATTGGAATCGACCAATTGTCTATAGTGCATACAGTTCGTCCTATTATATTAATATCAATGGTACCTTAACGGCATTATTTCAAGTGAAATAAATAAATCACTATCTCGCGACCAAAAAATCCATAAAATCAGCCTTTCTTACAAAGTGTTGATTTTTTTTACTAAAAATAATTACTATTTGAATAATAAAATACCAAAGGGTAACGTGTAATATGAATACATTCAAATATATTCTCTTGTTGGGCACACTGATTCTTTCCGCGGATTGTGTTGCAACTATCATAATTAACATACCAACGTGCAACATAGATCAACAATGCGGATTGGACGGAAGATGCGCCAATAACTGTATTTTTGGAGGATTGAACAAAGCAGGTACTATCACTACCTTGCCAATTGAAAAAGCCGCAACACGTAATGACATGGGCCAAGTAACACGCAATACCAAGATTAATGTTCTTTTTGAAAAAAAATCAAAGCAGGTCGTCGTTACCTATCAACCAACCGTCGGAAGATTGAAAAACAAGCAAATATCGCTCCTTTTTCAGATGATCGATCTCGCTGACACCGAATATATTGAGGGCCTACCAAAAGATATGCGTGCTGACATAGCCGAATACTCCGATCAGCCAAACGCGCGATATGTCCTGTTTCTGTTCAAAGGAATGAGAAAAAACATTTGGATGGAAATATCACAAACGTATCTTAAAACTTCATCCAAGGATAAAACAAATATTCCAATCACGGTACAACCTGATGGCAATATACACGTCACGCAGCCAGGAATACCGAATATACAGCCACAAGAAGATTTTTATATAAAAATAGAACAGATTTCATAATAAATAAAAAGGAAGATAATGGAAAAAAAAGCATTAAAATTATTACTTTTGTTTGCGCTCTATCATGTTTCACCGCTGTCATCAATGAGAATCGGAGAACATAGAGAGCAAAAAACAACCACAACGACAACGCCATGGGTTCCTGCAAAAACCCCAACAACTCCTCAAACAACACTTGAAGAATATCCAGAAGAAGAAACTACCACAACGACAACAGAAACAAGAGGGACAACGAAACCAAATATCCTGCAACAAGGAATAAAAACCATCAAAACAATACTTAGGCCGACCTCTTCTTCATACGATCCCTACCCAACAACTTCGTATGGGTCTGATGATTATAGAACTATGGGTACGGGACTTGGCGGCGGGGGCGCTGGCAGCATTGGTGTAGAAACCGGTGACATTTACATAAAAGATGTGATTCGCGATATTTCTGTATTAGTTACCGATGTGACCTCATGTGACGCGAATGTTGCAAGTGGCTGCGGTGCCGGATCTGTTTGTAATGTCACCGTTGGACCATGCAAAGTCGTAACTCCAAAAATGAATGCCGCACCAACAGAATTATCATTTACCCGATATCTTTCAACGCATACACCATCAATTATTATGGTAAACGAAGCAATGGAACCAAAGGCTCCAAAGGTCGTACCATTACAATTAACAAAGCGAAATGATTACACAATGATCATCGAATACAAAAGTGGCGGGATACGCGATATTTCGTATATGTTCATCGCGTTACCAACAGAAATGACGCGCGTAAACACAATTAAAAACTTACCGCTTGGATTGGCAAACTATCTCAAAACAGAACGTGGAACAATTATTAAAATATACAAATCAGTTGGCAAATCATCAACATGGACAGAAATAGCCGAACAAAAGGTTCAAGCCTCATTGAGCGATAAGATCTCAGCACAATCAAACATTATCAACGTGGAAATAGCTGGTCTTGGTGCGCTTGCAGTTACCTATCGCAATCTGAAAAATCGCGAAGGCAAAAAAATTGCAACGACTCGAGTCGTTTATAGTCATTTTATACGGTAAAGAGTTAAAAAAGAGGGTTTTATGAAAAAGAATTTTTCTCGACTTGTTGTCCCGTTATGTATCGGACTTCTGATGCTTCAACACACCAACCCATACATGAAAAGTACGTTTGATGGTGACCTTGGAGGCTTTGGTAACATAAACGTCAAAACAGGTGATATTGAACTGAAAAATCTCATACGCGATATAAATATTTTAACGTTCGACGTAACATCATGTGAAAACAGTGTGGTAAGTAGCTGTGGCTCAGGATCTGTCTGTAATGTGACCATTGGGCCATGCTCGATTCGTGGATCACTCAATGCAGCACCAAGCGAGATCGTTTTTTCTCGATATCTTTCACAAATCGACCCGTACAATATCACCATCAATCAACCAAATGTTGCAATACCGCTGATAGGACTTGTACAAGAGCACAGTTACACAACGATAATACAATGTCCGTTCAGCGCTCGAAATGTTTCGTACATGCTGATTGCGTTGCCAACAAATCCAGCCCAAGTTGATGCGATCACAAATCTGCCACTTGGACTGGCCAAGTATCTCAAACGGCAAAAGGGAACTATCATCAAAGTCTATAGAACAACGGGCACATCTTCCACATGGACAGAAATTACAGAAATAAAAATCGAGACAGAGCTAAATGACAAAATTATCAAGCGATCCAATATCATCAATGTGGAAATTACCAAAAATGGTGATCTTGTGTTAACGTATAAAAACCTGAAAAAACAAGATGGGAAAATTATTCCAACAACACGTGTAACGTATACTTCCGCCCGATGAGAAGAGAATGACAATGAAAAGAATATTTGAGAAAAAACTACTTTTATTGGCAATTATATTAGTTGGCAAACAATGCGTAGCATCTTCTTTTGGAGATATTGAAATAATCGGTCATGATATAAACATGCTACGAAGCATTCAGGACATCGACATGCTGTTTTTAGACGGCGGATGCCCGGTAGAGATGGATACCAACTGTCCGTCAGGTCAAGTATGCGCCATCACGATCGGCCCTTGTAAACCTATAGGTATGCATAAACTTAATGCGGCACCTTCTCAACTATCATTTTCTCGATATTTGCCAACGGCCAACCCGTTAAGACTGACAATCACAAAAGCAAATGAACAAATCACATTGGTGGGATTAACAAAGGAACATCATTACACAACAGTGTTACAATATCAACCAAGCGAAGGAACAAAAATATCATACCTGTTCATTGCATTACCAACAAATCCATCTCAAGTTGATGTGATCAAAAATCTGCCGCTTGGACTTGCCAATTATCTCAAAAAACAAAGTAATATTACTGGTGGTGCAATTATTAAAGTGTATAAATCAACAAATGGATCCTCCCAATGGACCGAAGTGGCAACCATTTCCGTATCAGCAGAAATCAATGATCAAATCGCAAAAAATGCAAAGATTGATACTGTTGCAATAACCCAAAATGGCGATCTTGTGTTAACGTATAAAAATCTGAAAAAACGAGATGGTAAGATTATTCCAACAACTCGAGTAACGTATACCGGATTTAAATAAGAAAAACTTCCCTCAAAAACAATAAAAAAGCGGCGTGTCGATAACACACCGCTTTTTTATTACAAGAATCTTATAAAAAGCCCACTTAGTTGTATTGAGCTGAAAATGGAACCAGCGCAATAACACGAGCTTTTTTAATACAATGCGCAAGACGACGCTGATGTTTTGCACAGTTTCCAGAAATCATGGAATGAAGCACTTTTCCGCGCTCAGTCAAAAAACCTCGCAAAAATGTCGCATTCTTATAATCCAAACCTTGTTCATACTCAAGATCAGAACAAAAACGACAAGTCTTTCGAATCGTTGTCGTTGTGCGACGCATTTTCTTTTTAACAAGCCGGGAACTGATTTTTAATTTAATTTTTTTAGTCATGATCTACCTTTCATCGACGTTGGTCAAACCTCTGTATGCTCATCATCCTTGCCTGTTTCATCCTTTTCATGAGAAGAATAGAAACTCGGTCTTTCTCGGTCTCGACTGCCTCGATCTCCCCTATCTGGTCGATCTCGATCCCTATCTCCCCTCTCTCCATCTCGATCACCTCGATCTCTGTCTCGAGGAGAAAATTCAGATTCACGAGCAGGCATTTCTTCAAGCGATTTGGGTCGCTGATAGGCAAGTGGTTGATCCTCGTCAAGACGGGTAAACATCGTCCTCATGATAATGTTATTCAATTTTGTCTCAAATAACATCTTCATGTCATCGATGATCGTAGTTCCCGCAGGCACATCAAAACGCATCAAAACATAGACACCAGAATCATTTTTTTTCACAGGATAAGCGAGCTTATACTTTCCCCAACGCTCAAATGAAATTGCAGAACCTTGCTTTGATTGAATAATCTTATCAACTGCAGATTCAACATTGGCAATTTCCTCTGGCGTTACTTGAGGAGTTGCGAGTAATAATCCCTCATAACGGACCATAACGTTCCTTTACATACTAAATGGAAGTAATTTCTACTGTATTATGCCCGTGCACAATACTTAGCATGTCGCTGTAGAACAGTAATTAACACTCTTTATTATAGCGAAAAAATAATGTTTTACTAGTTGCCTTTTTCAATCTTTTTCACCTTTTCTAGGAAAGGGAAGACTAAAAGGGGAGCAAATAAAGGTATGTTGACCCAAGGATCACTAAAAAAACTCAATAATCTGTTCGATTTTGGTAAGTACAAACCTCCAACAAGAGCCATGTATGCCAGCGTTGAGACGACAATCTTGTGTTTTTCAGTGAATTTATATTTATAAAGCATATATATACCAAACACAGAACTAAATCCTGCAACGCCAGAACGCAATACATTAAAAAATAGTGCTTTATTTATTCTTGGGGGATTTAAAATTTGTTCTTCGGGTTGAAAGACCAATTCTACATCTTCTGCAAAAGCTTCCTCTGCTACTACAGAAAGTTTTTTGATTGTTGTTGGAAATAACGTGTGCAAAAGATTTAATTTTTCCAGGGATTGCCTCTGTAAAAAATCCTTAGCAGGATCAGAATCAAATTTTACTTCTAAATTCCTCAACCATGTTTGAAATTGTTCTAATAAATTTTCTACTTTTACATAGATAGCTTGGAGTTTAGCGCGATGTATTGAATTTTTTAAAAATTCAAACTCTTTTTTATAGTAAAGCAATAGCATCAGTTCTTTTATGAGTTTTATTGGTCCAAAATTATAATTGTAAACAATGTAGTTATATTGTAGATACCAATTACTGTTGTTTCTTTTGTCTTTATTACGACATGCATCAAAAACATTCAATAAAAGTTTAAAATAGTCTTCATAGGAGGTTTTTGATGATGTATAATCGATCCCCCTTTTAGGGTTAGTAATAGCTAATATTTGATCACATATGTCATCGTATTGTTCTTTAGTGTTCTTATCATAAATAATCTCATACAATTTTTCAAATTCCTCATCAGGACTAACACTTAAACCATTTTCTAAAAATTGAATATATTCATTAAAATCATTAGACGATAATTGTGATAATTGCTTATCAAAATCAGCTATTTTTTTATCTAAATGAGAGTTGAAGCCATATTGATAATATACTATATCCTTATTTATAATTGGATCTAATAACACTATAAGACATTCAAGATCTGTATCCAGTTTTAATAAATCTACTCCTAAAGTTTTACTGTCAGGATTTTCATATGTTTTAAAAATATTATAGGTATCTATATATTTTTTTGATATATAATACTTTGGAGTTAATATTTTTTTAATAACTTTAAACTCCACGTTCTTTATATTGTCTAATATTGCAAAGATGGAATTTATGTCCTGAGGATAACAAATAGTACCTGCTATCTCCTTAATAACGGCCCTAAAACTCAAAACATTTGAGGGAAGAGGATTGACCATTTCTATTATTTTTTTCTTCTCAATTTGTTTTTGGTAGCTTTCACCTATAATCGTATTAAAAAAACTCCATGAATACTGAACGGCTTGTGATGATTGTTTTAAGACTTGTTCGATCTCTTCACGGTTGTGACAAAAAGATTTCAGAATAACATTTCTTTTTTCATCCACAGAACAAAATGCATTGTGCGAGACAAAAAAGGTAAATATCAGAAAAAAAACAACAGAAATCATTCAAACCGCCAAAAAATAGGTAATTGTATCTTAATTATACACTATTTAAAATACAAAAAAAAATACAATTAAAAAAAAGTGGTGGAAACAGAAAATTTCTGCTTCCACCACTCATAAAATCGTAATTAGTCTCTTTTACAACAACGATTGATAACGATGAATAACGCGACCGATAACCCTAAAGTAATCTTTTCCGCGAACAAGTGCAATTGGAGCACTCTTATGATTCACTGATTCCAGAACAATGAAATCTTCTGAATACGTTACTTGCATAATCGCACTCATCTTCCAAGAATTCTTCGCATAATGGCTTCCTTGAGCTTGCGCATACCGACGCCTGCGCCAAGAAGTAGGCCTGTACCTAATACGACTGCTAATATCTCCGCTACCGGATCTTTAGGCATATATGGCATTAGGGCTTGTTTTATTGCGTGTCTGTGTTTAAGTCCAAAATAACCAGCAGTTGATACCACTCCTAGTCCAATTAAACCGAGAGTTATTCTTTTTTTGCGCCAAGCAGCAGCGGCGAGTTTTTTTTGCTGTTCTTCTTTCCAACGAGCAAAACCCTCTGCACCTTTTTCTTCTACCTGCGTAACAAGCTCTTCGGAACGCTTCTGCCTTTCTCTGATGAGTTGTTCTTCACTCTTCTTCTTTGCTTGCTCCAAGTTAACTATGTACCTTGCCTTTTCTTCAGGAGTTTTTTCAATTAATTTTATTTTTTCTGCCAATAATTCTAAATCAGAAGAAAAATAGATCTCGGAAGAAATAAAATATTCTCCTGGGAAAAAACCCTCATTTAGACTCAAGAGGAAAAATTTACAAATTTCTTCTATTTGTTTTTCTATTTTTTCAACGTCAAATTGCAAATTTTCTACACTTTCCTGTTTGCAAATTTCGTTAAAAGGCCTTATTAAGCGCGGAAAATTTAAATTATAAGAAATTTCCTTCATAATAATTAGAAATGAAAAATCTCTTTCATTTACTTTCTGTTTTGTTAGGAGATACATATCATGCCAATGAACAAACTGCTCTTGTATAGCGTATATAAAATTACCTAATTCTTTTTCAAGATTACTAAACGAGAAGCTTTCGTATTTATAGGAAAATGATCTTTTAAACCCTTTGAAAGACATAGAATATGTTTTTTCAGGATTTTTGGTGATAATCTCACGAACAGGAGCGATTGCTTCTTGCATCCAATTTTTCATGAAATTTATTAAATCAGTATGTTGTTTTACTACTTTCTGCATATCTTTATCTTGCAGGCCATTGATAATTGGTTGTAAGAATTTATTATTTTTTGCATATCTATTGAATTTTTGTATTAATAATTCTTTATACCTATCAAGAATTATTGTTCCTGATTGAAAAAATAGCGTTTCGATATTTATCACAACTTTATCAATAGTAATCTTTAATTGAGATAGAGGATTTCCATACAAACGAGCTTCAGAAGTAAAGAATTTTGCAATATTAATCGCAGCATCAAGATATATAAGATCATTTGATTGTTCTTCGCTATAATAGTCATAAAAGCTGCTCAAAACGGCTTGTAATTTATTATATCCCTTTACAACTTTAAGATTAGCTCTTTCACTTTCAGAAATAGCAGGCGGAGTTTCTATAAGTCCCATTCTAACTATTGCTGCTATGTTATCAAGGGTACTTTGCAGCATATCAATATACTCTCTATTGCCGGATTTCCTATCACATATCTCTTGAAAATTTTTAATAATATCTTTGTAAACTGCAATCTTAGAACGAGTCTTTAATGCTAATGGTTCGTTTGATTCTGAAAATTGTAATCCACCAAAAGTCTTGTCAATTTCTTTAATATTGTCACAAATGAGATTTAACATTTTGTCGGATTCTTGTATCTCCATTGTATTTATAAAACTAAATAACAATAAACTATTCCAAAACAATATCTTAGATAACCTAATCATTGAATCACAACTGTATTTAATTAATAATATAATTATACTATTAATTTTATTATTATCACAATATTTATTGTTTTTAAAATTATTCATAGCAGACAATTTTGAAGGGCGATGAAACAAAAAAATGAGCGGAAAAGAATTTTTCCGCTCATTAACAATTTCTTGATCGTTACTGTTTTACAACAATGATTGATAACGATGAATAACGCGACCGATCACCCTGAAGTAATCTTTTCCGCGAACAAGCGCAATTGGAGCACTCTTATGATTCACGGATTCAAGAACAATGAAATCTTCTGAATACGTTACTTGCATAATCGCACTCATTGGAGCATCATTTCCATACTCTACCGCAGCAACATCACCTGATCGAGTCCACGTTTCTGGGGACACAACAAGGCGATCTCCTTTGACAAAGTTTGGCGCCATTGCATTGCTTGCAATATGAAGCGCAAACATGGATGGATCATTGGTGTTAATCATCGGCACAAATTCATCCTTAAAACCGGTCGTAATTTGCGTCAACTGATTATTATACGGAGATGGATTTGATGGAATTGATCCAACAACGGGCACAACCTGAATATTAAGCTTTAAATCTGATTGTTCCGGCATGCTCACTTGTTGATCAATATTATCAGTTCGCGCGCGTCTTTCAGAAAAAAGCTCGATAGGGCTCAGCTCAAACGCTTCAGCAAGCTTTCGCAATGCATCTTCGTTCCAACGCCGAGTTGCGTTCTTTATATGGGTAAGGTAACTCTCAGACATACCAGTTTTCTCAGCCAAAACCTTGGTGGTCCAACCATTTTGTCGAAGTAACTCCTTAATGCGTAAGCGTGTCATTTTTGACGGCATATACATCCTCTTAATAATGTTAGTGGTTAGTAAATTTTTTCATACTGCTTTATTACTAATAGTATCCACAAAATTGAAAAAGTCAACTAAATTTAACACGGATAGAAAAATTGGATAGAAGAGAAAAATTGCAATTTTCCTAGAAATTTTACCTATTCACGCTGTTTCCATCCTTTTTTCAAAGAAACCATACCCCAAAAGAAAAGTTAAAAATAGCATTCTTTCAAGGTTTGTTATAATCTAAAGTTGAATCCAAAACACAAATATGCATCATTTATGAACAAAACGTTAAAAAATGTCCTAAAAAAGAACCAATTTGAAAAATCAGCTTGGTTACAAAATAATACAGTGTGCGGCATCGATGAGGCTGGTCGTGGATCTTTCGCTGGCCCCGTGGTCGCTGCATCGGTTATATTACCCCAAAAAAAGGCACCCACATTCCTGAAAGATTCAAAGATAATGACAGAAAAGGCACGAAATGAGGCATTTTCCTGGATCATGAGCAATTGTATCTACGGTATCGGCATAGTCAACCATCGCATCATTGATAAAGACAATATTGTTCAAGCAACAAAATATGCGATGAAACGGGCTATCCTTGAATCGCAAAGTAAGACGAACCAAAAAATTTCAGCTATTTTGATCGATGCAGTACGAATAGATACGGGTGATATTGGCTTAACTATTCCCGTATACGCATTTCCCTACGGAGAAACATACTCCAGTTCAATCGCCGCCGCATCTATTGTTGCCAAAGTCACACGCGATCGCTTGATGGAATCATATCATCACGTATTTCCACTGTATCAATTTGAAAATCACAAGGGATATGGCACAGAATCACACAGATCGGTCATCAAGGACCACGGAATTTCTATTATTCACCGAAAAAGTTACTGTAAATCGTCGTCAATTTGATTTGTCGACATGTACAACATGTATCCGAAAATCAAAAAGAAGATATTCTTATTACAAAATGATATCCCATCCGCCGCAGGGAAAAATGTCCTCTTTTAAAATCACAAGCGTCTCTTTGATCAAAGATTTTCCTTCTTGCGATTCACATTCTTCAAGCATACGTTCGGCGATCGCCTTTGCAGTGGAATGTTTTATTGAAGAATATTCTGTTGAAAAGTCATCATTTTTTATTACTAGTGTTGCATCGTAAAGCGAGAGTGGATCTCTTTTTTTACGCTGCATAAAAATTTCTCTGAGCATGTCATTATCAAACACTTCAACGATGATACAGTAACATAACTGGTTAAATAATGGAGAATTGTTTTCCCATTTTCATCTCGCACATTCGGATCGAGCTCATTTTTAATAAGGCGCTCGATGATTGATACTACCGGATCATCCTCAGAACAATCTTCAATTCCTTTTTGATGAGCAACTAACTGTGGCATTTCACCGGTTAATAATTGTTTTATGCTATTAAGAATTTCTAAAGCATCTCTTTTGGGTTTTGGAAAAAAAAATGATAGGTGTGCTGAACAAAAAGCATCTTGATCCATGCCGTACGCAATTGAAAAAAGAAATAATAATAGACATGATACATAAGACCGCTTCATCAACAATCTCCCCTTTTTAAGAAATGAACGTTATGATTGTAACAGTATTATTGCCCTCGTCAACAAATTTTTTATAGTAACATATCAAAAAATAAGATTGCGATAAGATTGTAAATGTTTCAAAAAAATATCCGCAGCTTCAAGAAGCGTTGTGTCTTGGATTTATGATTTTTGATCTATAGATTGTTATTTCATTTCTTTTCATAGAGAAAGCAGATTAAAGAATCTAACGATGTAATTTTGTATTTGAAATTATTTTGTTGACTTTTTTGGTAGAATTTTGACAAATTTGAAAATGAATTTATTGTTTGAAGAATTGAAATGTATTTGTTATCAGAGAAAAACAATGAATAAAAAAGAGAAACTATCATTTTCAAACAACAGACTTTTTTCTTGGCTTTTGTTTTTTTTGCTGTGCGCAACAACACATGATTATGGAATGAATTTTTCAAAGTTTGGGCAATTTGCTCGTTCATTTGGAAAAGCAAAAACAAAATTTCAACGATCAGCACGACGACAATCAAAACGATCCTATCAACGATTTTCTTCTCCATTCAAACGACAAACAAGTTTTTTTGCCAATTTATTTAAAAATTTTTATAAACAACATAAGAGCAAAATAAAAATTACTGCCTTATCAACGGGTGCTACAGGAACATTTTTTGGTCTCAAGGCCTTATATTCACAATACGAGATGGCACAGGCTGATAGCGACAGTGAAATTGAAACATCATTATCATATAAAGCAGCAAAAACATTAGGTTGGAACTCTATTAAAAAATTACTACAACACATAACAAATGGAAACATAAAGGATGAACGTCTTTCCATGCAAGAAATAACACACGCGCTAAAAAGAGAAATTGATGCAGTTAAAGATAAAAATCTTGCAGTATACCACGTAATGCCGATTCACATTGTCCTTGCCTTAAGTATTTATACCCAACTACATGATCAAATAACGCATGAAAAAACACTTGATGACTTTATGTATATTCGTACCTTCGAGAGTGTCAAAGATACAAAAGGGGCAAAGAACGGGTTATCATTTCTTGCTGATGATATAGGCGAGCGGCACGTACCTGGTATGATATTTTCAGGAAATACCTTTTTATTTGCCGGAGAAATTCCAGGACGCCTTCGCGGTGAATCTGTCTTTACTCGAAAAGCTCCAAATACCAGTATGGTTATTTATAACATTGTTAAGGATATATGCTTATTATATAAAGTCGACAATGAACAATGCAGGAATGAAATAAAAAATTTAATTCTTAATTCATCAAGAAAGATAGTAAATTTAGAACAAACAAAAGATCCTGCCGATCAATATAAAATAGCTGAATTACAAAAAAAGGGTGTCATATTACAATTTATTTTTCCTTCAGAACCGTATACACTTCAGGAGGCAAAAAGGGATTTGAAAAAGTTGCCCCCGCAAAACAAGATTGAAGAATTTTATGTAGGATATGATCAGGACCACCTATTTCCTGACCTTTATTGGGCAATGCCCGGCGCTCTTTTTTGTAATACACCAGGTGTGTGGGATCAGCATAGGTACAATGGTACAAAAATGTTTCAAGAAACAGTAAATTCGGACAATGCTCATCCAGATGCTTCAAAATCTCAAGTTGCGCTTGTTGTTACCGATAAACTTTTAAAGGAAAAAAAATATCGTGTTTATCCAATCGATATAAATGATCAATATAAATCGCTGCTATCGAGCAGCAAGAACTTACAAGACGAAATACAAGCGATTATCAAAAAATATAAATAAGTCGAATTTTTGTTTCATATAGAAAGCAGAATAAAGAATCTAACGGCATAATTTTGTATTTGAAATTATTTTATTGACTTTTTGGGTAGAACTTTGACAAATTTGAAAATGAATTTATTGTTTGAAGAAGTGAATGGCAATGTCAAGCAAGAAGTCGATGAAAAAGTTAATTATTGTAGAATCACCAGCAAAAATAAAAACGATCAAGAAATTTTTAGGTCCTGATTTTGTTATTATCTCAACAATGGGACATATCAAAGATCTTCCGAGCAAAAAAATCGGCGTGACAATGGACAAAAAGGCAATTTCCATTGATTATGAAATCCTTGAGGGAAAAGAAAAGACGGTTGCCGATATTTGTAAAGAGGGCAAGCGGGCTGAGGAAATATTCCTTGCGCCAGATCCTGATCGCGAGGGTGAGATCATTGCGTTTCACGCAAAACAGGAACTTGATAAGGTTGTATCTCAAAAAACTCATATTTTCCGGATAACCTTTAATGAAATTACAAAATCTGCGATTATTGCAGCGTTAGAGCATCCGACACATATTGATGAGAAAAAGGTAGCAGCACAGCAAGCACGTCGTATACTTGATCGCTGGGTTGGTTACGAGGTTTCGCCAGTTTTATGGAAAAAAATTAAATCCGGGTTGTCTGCTGGACGTGTACAATCTGTTGCATTACGGCTTATTTGCGATCGCGAAAAGGAAATTCGAGCATTCGTTCCTGAGGAATACTGGTCAATTGCAGGACACTTTGCGGCACATGGTGTTTCATTTATTGCAATGCTGAGTAATATTGGAACGAAAAAAGCTGAGATTAAAAATAGTACTGACGCAAAGAAAGTTCTTACCGGCCTCAAAAATGAGACGTACCTTGTTGATTCGGTTGTCGATAAGCAGAGAAACAAAAATCCATATCCACCATTTATGACAAGTACGCTGCAGCAAGCTGGCTATAATCGTTTGGGATTTGCAGTAAAAAAAACAATGACCGTCGCACAACAATTATATGAGGGTGTACCACTTGAAGATAGTCAAACTCCGGTGGCATTGATTACCTACATGAGGACTGATTCATTGAGAGTTGCTGACACGGCACTCAAACAGGTCCGATCATATGTACAAAAAAACTTTTCTTCAAAATATATTCCTTCAAAAGCGCATGTGTATGCAAAAAAAGGCAAGGCGCAAGATGCACATGAAGCGATTCGACCCGTTGATGTGTCTGTTACGCCGGAATATGTCGCTCGGTTTGCTTCTCACGATCAAGCAAGATTATATGAACTGATTTGGCGACGATTTGTCAGCAGTCAAATGACTTCTGCAGAATATGCGCAGCGTCAGGTAACGATTAAAGGTGGAAAATTCATATTCAAAGCTACCGGAAGTACGCTTTTATTTGATGGCTTTTTGTCAGTATATCAAGCGGATGATGATAAATCTGACGATGAAGAAAAAACGATTTTTCCAAAAGAACTTTCAAAAGAATCATCTCTTAAAACAGAAAAATTTGTTGAAAAACAGCATTTCACGCAAGCGCCACCACGATACAATGAAGGATCGCTTGTCAAAGAGATGGAAAAAGAGGGAATTGGTCGACCAAGTACTTATGCGACCATCCTCAATACGATCTGTGCCCGAGCGTACACAACGCTTGAGAAAAAACGATTTATTCCAACAGAACTCGGAATGGCAGTAACAGAATTGTTGGTGGCAAATTTACCAAAAATTATGGATGTAAAATTTACCGCTCATATGGAAGAAGATCTTGATAAAATAGCATCTGGGGAACTCGATCGAGATACATTGTTACGTGAATTTTATAAAACATTTGAACCTGATTTAGAAAAATTTTTAGGTGAAACAAAGCGTTCTAAAAAAGTTCTTGAAACTGATATCACCTGTCCTGAATGCGGCAAAGATAAGTTAGTTATCCGATTTTCAAAACTGGGAGAATTTTTGGGATGCAAACGCTACCCGGAATGTACGTTTTCAAGTAATTTCACCCGAGATGAAAGTGGCACTATTGTGTTGTCAGAACAAAAGCAGGTTGAACTTTTAGAAGAAAAATGTCCCAACTGCGGCAAACCGTTACGGCGAATTAATGCACCAAAAGGATCGTTTATTGGTTGTTCTGGTTATCCGGATTGTAAATATATCAAAACGGTTAAGGCATCATTTCAATGTCCTTTATGCAAAACCGGAGACGTGATTCAACGATCATGGAAGCGGGGAAAGTTTTGGGGCTGCTCTAATTACCCTGATTGCAAATTTGCAGTATTTAGTGAAATTGTTGAGCAACCCTGCCCAAACTGTCATTGGCCATTTTTGATGGTAAAACGGGGAAAAGAAGCAACAACCCTTTCATGCGCTAATAAAGAATGTGGGTATTCAGTAAAAGATAAGTCGGGCGAGGAATAATATGAAAAAAATCCGTTTTTTATTGGCAACTTTGAGTGTATTACTTACTTTTACTACACACGCTTCCTCTGATGCCAATGTTGCCGATGAAGAAGAAAGATTGATAGAAGAAAGATTTCAATCATTCAAAACTAGTTTGTTGCAAAAAACAACGAGTGAAGCGCAAAAAAACAATCTGAAGAGCTTACTTGACATTGTTTTTCCATCTTATTGGTTCACACGTATAGGAAAGTTTGATTTCAGGTATAGAGAGTATTCAGCAAAGAATTTGTTAGACGATACCCTTAATCCGCACTGTTTGTTAAACACGTATTTTGAATCACTTCTACTCCAGGCGGCACAGCTTGATCTTTCCCAAAAATCATCTGAGTTTTTTGTAGATCCAAAATATTTTACTCGTGCAGCACCCATTCGGGAAAAAAATGAGGGAAAAAAGTGTTACTCCCTTGTTGACCAGAAAAAATACAATAACATTTGGAAGCGCACTGGTTATGGAGGTCACGGAATTTCAGAAATATTTACAAATGCCATGTATCCCGTTGATAAGTCGAGCGCAGATTACCAACGTCTCCGGTTTTTTCTAGCAAACATTGCCTCGTTTGGCTTTCTTTGTAAGGACAAATGGGACACCCGCGTTGTTTTTCCTAATTATGGTGGAGTATCGGGTTGGGAGTACCAGCACGTATCGTATAAAAGAAATGAGTTCAAGCAATATTTGGAGGATCTATCAACATTGCCAGCATCCTTCATTGAGGTAATCGTTGAGAATCAAAATAATAAGCAACGCCATGCGCAAGCAGTTGAAGAGGCAAAACGTATACAGAAAGAACTGTCTGTCATTATCCCAAAAAAAATAGAGGAACTTCGCGGCTTGCAGCAGCAGGTAGAAGACCAATATGCAACAAGCGCGAATATGCAGCTATTTTTTACCCTTAAAAAACAATATGAAACTGCTCATACAGAATTACAAAAACTGAAGGAACAGTATGACTTTGCACATTGGGAAATACAAAATAAAAATCCGCAGCAAGCATATGCAAGAAGGAATCTGGAAATACAGGAGGGCGCGCGCAAATTTCCATTAATTATCGAAATGATTACTGATGGAACGGTTCGGTTTTTTGCTGATCAAGAAATTAGAAAGAAAAAATCATTTCTTTTTAAGCGAATGTTTTTAAAAATGAGCACATATTTTTCCGACAACCCATTAATTAAAATGGCAACATGGTGGAAAGATCTTATCAATCAGCTACCAGAGGATAATATCTGCCGTCCTTCACTACAAAAAACATATGCAGAATATTTCGGCGGAGATGATAGAGAATCGCAAAGAAATAGCACATTTGAACAATCATTGCACGAGTGGCTTGGTAGTGATTTTACCCCTCAAGAGATTGATAAAATGATCGCGGAGCTTCGATCGTTGATATCAAAAGGGAAGGTCGGGGAATAATATGAACAGGTTATTGTTATTTTTGTTATTATCAAATGGATTGTTTTTCGCTTTTACAACACGCGTTTCCGATTATGACGAGAAAGAAAGAGAAAAATTTCAATCGTTCAAAAATAGTTTGTTACAAAAAACAACAAGTGAGGCGCAAAGACACAACCTCGAGAACTTGCTGAAAAATATTTTCCCTCGATTTGCAAATTTGCCCTTGGATGTATTTAATCCAGAATACCTGATTTCGCCAACATTACATGAGGAACGGTTCGATTTGACTTATCAAGTTGGTGTTTATTTTCAAGAAGTTTTACTGCTTGCTTCCCAATATAAAGTTACGAATGAGTCGTATGAGTTTTTTATTAATCCGAAATATTTCTTGAGTGATCAAAAATATAAATCTCTTTTCAAAGAATTAATTTCAACAAAGGGAGAAGACAACAAACGATTTGAATGGACGCTACAAGATGAGAAGCGAAGTTATAGTAGTTTATTTAAATTTTATTTTGAGCCCTTTTTGGAGCATTCGGTATATCCCCAAGACAAAACAAGCAATGAATACAAGTGCTTGAGAGCTTTTTTGGCAAATATCGCTGCTTTTGGATTTCTTAGTAAAGATGTAACGGGATGGAGTCATGGAGATTATGTACCCATACCAAGCTACTATAGCTATAACACATTTAAAGATTACCTGAAAGATTTGGCTGAATTCCCAAAAAAGGTGTCTCAAAAAAATAAAAGAATTCAGGAATTTTGGAAACAAGGACGTAAAGATCGTCTAAAGAAAATAGAAAAATTGTCTGATAAAATTTCAGAGACGACCCATGGTGTTCAAGAGCTCTTAGAGCAAATTAAAAAAAATCGTAGCCGTGGAGAATCCACCGTTGCCCTGGAACTAGCACATCAAGAAGTGCTCAGAAAAAAAGAAGAATTAGAATATAAATTAAAAAATAGTAGCTCTTCTTTAAAATATGCAGAGTCAGATATGTTGCGCGAAGAAGCAAGAATGAAGGATCGCCTGCGCAAACTTCCATTAATTATCGAAATGATTACTGATGGAACCGTTCGCTATTTTGCTGATCAATGTATCAGAGAAAAAAGATCATATTTTTTTAAACGGATGTTTTTAAGAATTACATCATATTTTGCTGACAATCCGATGATCAAGATGGAGAAGTGGTGGCATGACCTGATTAATCAACTGCCAATCGATAATATTTGTCGTCCATCATTACAAAAAACATATGAAGAATATTTTGGCGGAACGGATCAAGAATCGCAAAAACAGAGCACATTTGAGCGATCATTGCACGAGTGGCTTTCAAATGATTTTACTCCCCAAGAGATTGATAAAATGATTTTCGATATAAGAAAAGAACTGCAAAAGTAAAACGGGGATAGGAATATTCGTAAGAAGTTTAGAAGCAAAGGGAAGGGACAAACAAAAATGTGTTACTTATTAAGATGTATAGTATTGTTGGCTTTTATTTTTCAGTATAATTTTATTTTTGGCGCAGAATTTGATTTTTGCACCTATTTGAAACATAATACCATGGAAAAAACAACCTCAGAAAAACAAAGAGAAAGCGTCGAATGGTTATTTGATAATTTTCTAGACCTGAGCAGTAAAAAATGTGAAGATTTCTTGTCCGAATTGCAAGGTAGTAAATCGAGCATATGGAATACCTACATAGAAAAGGTAGTCCTGAATGCTGCAGACTATGGGAATACCACCTATAATTTCTTGGTAAAGTCACCTGACTCATTTTGGGCAAGATCAGATCGCACTATAAAAATAACAATCGATTCTTTTTATCGTTTCTTCCAAAGAAGAGAACCCCTTCATTTTGATTCAGCATTTTATGCAAACGAATTATGGTCGATTCTTGCAAATTTCGCTGCGTTTTACATTGATTGGGATCTTCTAGATAGAAAAGTTTCGGATCTAGTAGAAAAATGTGAAAGTGCTCAACGAGATCTAACGAGACTTATAAAACAACAAAGCATTGAAGCAAAAGAAAGGAAACGATTGCAACAAGAGCTGCGCCCGGAGCAAGAAGAAGCCAACCAAGCAAAAATTCTGAGTATGAACACATTTTTTTATGACGATATACCATTTGAAATCGAGTTGTTTCTTGATGGAGCGGCTCGTTTGTCTGCGTACAACTTTATACAAAACAAAGAAAAATCCACTGTAAGAAAATGGTTTAATAAGCTTTTTGGCTATGGGTCATCACGCCCATTGGTGAAAGTAAATGCATTAGTGCAGGAATTACAAAACAGAGTAAAAAATGAGATGCTCCAAAGAGGTATTGCCGCGATGTACCAAAACTATTTTGGTGGATCTGATCAAGAATCGCAAAAAAATAGCAGATTTGAGCGATCATTGCACGAGTGGCTTTCAAATGATTTTACTCCGCAGGAGATTGATAAAATGATTTCAGAGCTTCGATCGTTGATGCTAAAAAGGTAGGGTCGGCGCATCCAGAATTTTCCTCTATTTTTCACCCATCATTGGCGATATCACATAAATTACGATCTTAAAAATTGCGTTTTATGAAAAATTTCTTAAAATAAGAAGCTGATAAACTTATTTTTTTTGAGGAAATTTTATTATGAAAAGAAATAGTATTCTTTTGTGCGCAATGTTTTTAGCTTCACAAGCCATGTCGGTTCATGCAATGGAAAATTCAAAGTTTGCGGTAGCAGCATTCTCGTTTGGTGCGCCTATTGCTACGAGTCTCATATACCGAAGTGCCTGCAATGTTTTGAATGGTGAAGAAACAACAAAGAATGATCTCGTTTATACGGCTTTTGACGGGGTCCTTTGCGGTGTCCTTTATTGCGCGTCATATGGAATAACAAAAAGGGTAATGGGCGGCAAACCTTTGCCAAATATTGCGAAACTCGGGATAATTTTTTCCGCGCCGATTTTGGGTTCCATAGCGCTCAATGCTCTTGTAAATAAGCTCAGCGGCAAGGACATTCTTGACGACGCTGAAGAATCTACCTCCTACGGAGCAGTGACTGGTCTTGGAACATGTGCCTTTGCAGTTCTTGCATACTATTACGGCTTACTGAAATAAGAAAATAATTTCACGGCCCGGCGTGGCGATGAACTACGCCGGGAGTTTTTTCAAAAAATTGCGCTTTATGAAACTTTTTTTATACTTAATAATAGATTTATTTTTTGTTGAGAAATTTTTATGAAGCGTTTTCCTTTAGTTTTAATGTTAATTGGCATGATGTCGAGTGCGCAGGCAACATGGAAAGAGAAGGTCGCCGCGTATATCGCGCCTATGATGTGCGCAATGCCACTCGTTATTGACGTCGGTTTCAATAACAAAAGCCTTCATAAGTCAGCGCCACAATTTTTTTCAGGAATCACAACCGGCTTATGTTATTTTGCTGCGTACCAAGCAATAAAAAAGGGTTATATCTTAAAGGATCGCAACATAAAATCATTTAAAGCATTCGGCCTACTTGCTGGTTGCTTGATGACTCCACTGTTTGTTAATGGGATGACGAAAATCTATGTCAATACGTATTTGGATGACAATGGTGCCAAACTTGACACGTCCGGCAACGTGAGAGGCCCATGCCTTAACGTTTCAGGTCACTTGGCGCGTGGAGGTTTCACGGGTAGCGTGTCAACGTTTTTGGCGATTTATTACCTTTACTTAAAAAGATAAACAAAAGACATTTTTATAAAAGAGAATTGCTATGACTAAAATTGATAAAAATATACTTGCACAACTTCGTGAATTAACCGGATGCGGGATGCTTGATTGTCGTGCCGCACTTGAAGAAACAGGCGGCAACCTTGATTTAGCTGTCGATATTTTGCGAAAAAAAGGGGCCGCAATTGCAAGCAAACGTGCAATTAAGGAAACAACTCAAGGGATCGTCAAAGCATATATTCATCCGGGTGATATGCTTGGTGTACTGCTTGAAATTAATTGCGAGACCGATTTTGTTGCAAGAACTCCAGAAATTTCCCAGTTTGCAAATGATGTATGCATGCAAATTGCTGCACTGAATCCACTCTATTTGACCCCAGAAGAAGTTGATCAAAAATTTTTAGAACATGAAAAATCAGTGCTTCGCGAGCAACTTGCAAATTCGGGAAAACCAGCACACATTCTTGATGGAATTATCCAAGGAAAACTGAAAAAATTATACTCTGACATTTGTCTTCTTGAGCAAAGCTTTATTAAAGATGATACCGTTACCATTCGACAACGCTTGCAAGAACTCATTGCAAAAACAGGTGAGAATGTCAAAATTCGTCGATTTGCACGCTTTGAAATTGGAAAGTAAACTATCTAATACAAAGAAAATAGTTGAAAACAAACACGGAGGATCTCATGAAAACAAAGCTTATCGAGAATGATATACAGTCACTGAAAAAACCACTTGAGCTTGAAATGCAAAGACCGCTTGAGCATTTTGCAAAAGAACTTCTCAAAATTCGAACCGGACGAGCTCATACATCACTTATTGAGACTGTTCAAGTAAATAATAAGGGCCAAGTAAAACCTTTGAAGGCAGTTGCAACGATTTCCGTACCTGAATCGAGATTGCTGGTTGTTCAACCGTGGGATACATCGGTTATTGGGGATATCGAAAAGGCACTTTCTGCCTCTGATCTTGGGGTAATGCCGGTGAATGATGGTAAAGTAATCCGCATTACATTGCCGGAAATGAGCAAACAGCGACGGGACGAACTCGTCAAAGTGCTTGAAAAAAAACTTGAAGAATGTCGTGTCGGAATCAGAAATATCCGTAAAGAGTTTCATAATATTGTGCGTGATGCCAAAAAGGATAGGGAAATATCCGAAAACTTTTTCAATCGACTCGCTGATACTTTGGACGCTGTAACAGCAACATTTATAAAAAAAGCAGAAGAAGCCTCCCAGAAAAAAATACAAGAAATAACACTCATTTAGCACTTCATTTTCACAAACTACTTTGCTACACTTTAAAAAAAGAAGCAGGGCTGCTAGCTCAATTGGCAGAGCAACGGACTCTTAATCTGTAGGTTCTTGGTTCGATTCCAAGGCAGCCCACCAGGAACATTGCAAGAGTGGCGAAATGGCAGACGCGCTGGACTTAGGATCCAGTTTCCTAATAAGAAGTGTGGGTTCGAGTCCCTCCTCTTGCACCAAAAAAGGATTGTGATGAGTGATGAAGTGGTAAAAAATGAAGTCTCTTTATTAAAGTTTTCAACTGATTATTCCAGCGATGTTGCGGGTATCGCGCGGGTTACTGTTCCAAAACAGATCATCAAGAAATTGTTCGATTATGCAGTTCGGCTTCAAAGGCCTCATGTTATTACGCTTGGTTTTTCCCTGGGCAGCGTTCCTCTGAGCTATATCGAGCAAGAATTTCGCGTTACCCTGTCTACATTTTTAAAAGAATTTTTATTAAAATTTTGTGTTTCCAACTTTCTTTTGAGTAAAATTCGGGAATCAAAGTTGATTGTTATTGGTTCTCCCATGCTCCGCACCATCGATTTTCAAAGTAACACTGACGCTGTTTTTTCCTTTGATTTTAGCCTGTTTCAAGGCTTGACGATGCAAGAATGGAAATTGTTACCATTTAAAGCACCGAAAAGAAAAAATTACCGCGATATAGATCGACAGGTTGAACTGTTTGTAAAAAAGGAATCTGAAGTAAATCCATTGGACCATGTGGAGCAAGGTGACTGGGTTTATTTTTCACTGACAATACTCGATGAGCATGCAAAACCACTGATCGACCATTTTGAACAATATTTTTGGTTCCGGCTTCATGACGAGGAGGTTGAAAATATATTGCAATCTCGACTGATCGATAAAAAAGTTGGTGATTCGTTCTTGCTTGATAAAACAGCTTTTTATGATTCACTTACCATGCATGTTGATGGTGTTTTCCCTTTATTACTTCGTGTCGAACACATAATTTCATATCGCACACTCTGCTTTGAAAAAATGAAAAAACATTTTCGCCTGAAAACACAAAAGGATGTTGCGCGAAAGTTGATTGAAGTATTTTCGTTTCGTAATGATTTATCTCAACGACATTTGATTGTTGATGAAGCGTTTAAATTGTTGCTCAACAAACATCGGTTTATTCCCCCGCATGCGCTTGTTGCTCATTATGAAGACATTATTTTAAGTGATATTAAGAAAAAACTTGATTATTCTGTCTATAAAAAAGAGAAGAAATTTAGTAATTATGTGAGAATGTTGGCAGAAAAACAGGTCAGGGAGGTTTTATTTTCTGAGATGCTGGCACATGCTGAAAATTTGAATGTCGCAAATGATGATGTATACAATTATCTCAACCTCACAACGCGCCAAAGAACACAGCAGTTACTTCATTTTAACTTGCCGATTACGAAGATGAATGGTCAAGAAATTCCGTGGGCAGAGGAATTTATAAAGCATACCTGCTTTCGAGAAAAGGCACTCAATTACATGATTCATTATTTAACAAAGTAGAAAAACACATGCCGCTTGTAATTTTTTTGTTTAATACATGCCGATTGAAAGTTGTTTTCAATGTGACAACAACTCCTGTTTACGATTCAGAAAAAACAATTTATCCTGAAAATACACAAAAATCACATGAGATTGATTATGAAAACGGAAAAATTGGTTATTATTGGGTCCGGACCTGCGGGATTAACTGCTGGAATTTACGCATCACGTGCAAACTTGGAGCCGTTAATTATTGAGGGCAGTAAACCAGGAGGGCAACTTACCGGAACATCGCATGTTGAAAATTGGCCGGGTATTAAAAGTGTTTTAGGTCCAAAATTAATGACTGATATGCGCGAACACGCCGAACATTTTGGATCTCGCATTATTTCAGCATCTGTCACGAAAGTTGATTTTTCTAAGTCACCATTTTTACTGTACACCGACGATGAGAAAAAAATCGCAACATCATCAGTGATCATCGCAACGGGCGCGTATCCAAAACAACTCTCTTGTCCTGGAGAAGATACATACTGGGGCAAAGGAGTCACAACATGTGCCGTGTGCGATGGGGCGTTGTACAAAAACAAACGAGTACTCGTCATCGGCGGCGGCGACACCGCAATGGAAGATGCCTCATTTTTAAGGAAATTTACCGATAAAATTACGGTTGTCCACATACTTGACGCATTAACTGCTTCTCAGGCGATGCAAAAAAGAGTGCTCAAAGACGAGTCGACCAAAATTATATATAACAGTACCGTGAGCGAATTTCTTGGTGACGGCACGGGTTTGACCGGTGTGGTGATTACCGACCAAAAGACAAAAAAAGAAACAAAAATTGACATTGATGGCGCATTCATTGCAATTGGATCAAAGCCCAATACCGAGATTTTCAAAGACCAGATCGCATGTGACAAGTGGGGATACATTACAATTAAAGACCATGTCAAAACATCGGTTCCCGGAGTTTTTGCTTCTGGTGATGTCCATGATTTTAAATATCGACAGGCAATAACATCTGCAGGCGCTGGTTGTATGGCCGCACTTGAAGCGGAGCGGTATTTAGCCAATCTTTGACAATATTGACAAATTGAGAAAAATTTGTATAGAATGTTTGTTAAATAAAAGATAATTCAATAGTGTTTATGAAAGTGTTTATGAAAAAAAATTTAAAGTTTTTTGTCCTTTTTTGTTTTTTTACTGCAAGTATCGAGTTGTTTTCTGCGACAAGATTTCAACAGTTTTCTCGGTTTTTTAGAAAAGCACCGAAGCAATCTACAAAAAAGACGTATAAACAAACGAAACAAACTTCGGGTCGATCATCGTCAAAGTCGTCGCAGAGTTTCTCGGGACGTCGATTTTATTCAACTTCAGGGACAAAAACAGCACAAGGTGGCTGGGGACAACGATTTTGGAATTGGTTGACTGGTAAAAAAGCAATAGCGGGTACTGGAACTTTGGCAATAACCGCATTCTACATAAAAGAACAAATACCCGAGTTTGATGAAATAAAGAAAGATTGTCCCAATTTGTCCTTGTGTCTTATTGCAAAACTTGGTTATAAATCACTTTCTGATATAATTTCTTCTTATGATCTTGATGATCGCGATGATGCAACGGTTTCCTCAAAACAAGCTCGTCTTTCGTTAAAACGATTATTAAATGAAGCAAAAGATCCAAAGCATGGACTTACTCTATACAAAGCCATATCACAATCCGAAGTACTTATTGCATTAATAAAAACTGATTTAGAAGGACGAGGAATATTCGTCGACATGGAATTTTTACAGTATGAGTGGACCCCATTTTTAATAGGATCAAAACAAGCACCATTTGAGAAATCCTTAGTAAAAAGCAAAAAAATTTATATTGATGGTTTACTAAGCAAAAAAAGACAATATAATTTTGTTGGCGAAGAATTCACACGTACGCAATTTGATGAAATAGTGAATGCTGCGAAGCTCTATAAGCTCACTCCTAATCTAAGAAATAAGTTCAAACTAGAATTGATTAATATATTGGATAAATATGATAAAGGTGTAATGGATTTATTATCACACCCATTGAAACGTGCAGGTAATGTTGGTAATCCTTATAAAATTGCCCTACCGAATTATAATTATGTTGACGGTGTCCAATTTGGTCCACCAAGTGATAAAGGTCCTTTACCTGTTTATGGATCAATGGAACATCTATTTAAAAATGCTTATATTGATGAAAAGATAGCATTAGAAAGCAAAACGACTGATCCGACTCAAAATGATGCATTAGATTTTTATAAGAATAAAACTATAGATTTTGTAGGCGGTTCTCCAATTGCAACCTTAGAAAATTTGCATGGAACGCGTGAGTTATATGAAAAAAATATTAAACCAGAAATTGATGCGCTCATTAAAAAATATCAGGCACAAGAATAGTATCCCTGTTTACATTCCTAAGAACTTTCGAAGGAAAGCCGAACTTCAATAAAATAATGGGATTTTTCAAGCAAGTCTTGTGTTTTATTATCAATTTGAAATATTATTAATAGTAAACGATACTATTAATGGTTAAGGATTATTATGAAGGCATTAAAAATATTACTTGTTTTGTTGGTTTTAAACACCTGTTGTTTTGGAAGCGAAGAGAAACCGGCCGAAGCTCAACCTCCCATTGTCAAAACTCAACCTTCCTTTTGGTCATATTTCAAGTATATCGATCCATACTACTACTGGCAAAAATATCAACTACAAAGGCTGGAAGCACAAATAGAAACAACAAAACAAAAGATGATTGAAAAATTTAACCAAGACATTACAGGGCTTCAATCTGATATTGATATCTTGCAAAAAATTACAAATGCCGATGAATTTGATCAAAATAAAGCAAAGTTAAAAACAAATCTTGCACTCAAACTAAAAGATTTGAGCATTAAAGAGTTTTTAGAACAAAAAAAGCAAGTTATTGAAGCATTACAAAAAGATATAGTGGTAACAGAGAAACTGAAAGAACAAGCCCTAGTCGATCAAGAAATTGAAGCGCTTCAAAAAAAGAAGGCTGAATTGCAGCAACAAATAGAAAGTTACGAATAATATCCTCTATTTACATTCCTAAAAAATTTTATAAACAATTTCAATTTGGAATTTGATTTTAGTAGTATAATCATATGATTCTTTATCAAGGACTATTATGAATATATCAAACATGTTAGTTATTTTATTGATCTTTAACACTTGTTGCTTTGGAAGCGAAGAGAAACCAGCCGAGACCCAGTCTTTATGGTCGTATTTTAAGTATGTCAGTCCATTGTATTATTGGAAAAAATATCAAATTAATATGATTGAATATAAACTAGAAAGAATTAAACAAGAAAATATTCAGCAGTTTGACGAAGAGATCGAACAACATAACGCCGATAAGAACTTACTGGAGCCTATTACTTCTGCTGACGACTTGCCTAGCGAAAAAAAGTTCAAAACAAAATTTGTTCGTGATTATTTGCCCCTATTAAAAAATCCAAAAGATGAAACGTTTTCAGAATTGAAAAATCGTATTATTAAAGAATTAGAAAGAATTATCAGCACATTTGAAGGTTTCAAGACAAAAAAAACTACCAATGACCAAGAAATTATAGAGCTTGAAGAACAAAAACAGCAACTGCAGCAACGCATGCAAGAGTACAAATAAATGTGAAAAGCGGCGCCAAAGATTCAGCGCCGCTTTTCACATTTATTTTGTTATTTTAAAAACTGTTTTTTGAATGATGATTCTTTTGTTTTTACCTGTTCTACTGTTTTATACACAATTGCCTTTGTGAGACCATTTTTTGACAATCGTGCTGCAGATTTTATGTGATCGATGATTGTTTGCAATTCTGCATATGAAAGCCCATCAGTCTTTGTCGCAACATCACGGATAAGCGCCTCTGTCAGCACCGCATGAATTTGTTCATTATGTTTCTTATCTTTGCTCATCAAATATTTGTTTGCAGCAAATTTCAAGAATTGTACACGTTCAGCATGTTCTGGAAGTGGCATCTCTACTACATGTTGAAATCGTCGATAGAACGCTTTATCAATCAATTCCGGATAGTTGGTAGCACCAATCAAGATGAAATTCTTATTTGGGGTACTTGTATAATTTAATAGCTGGTTGAGTAATCGGTATGCATCGCTGTCTGAATTTTTACCGACACGACTTGCAGTAATCGAATCGATTTCATCAATGAAAATAACAACTTTTCGCCCCTTTGTGAGTTTACCAAAAATCTGATCGAGTGCTTTCACGCCGGCATTGTCCTGAAAGAATGATGAACCAGTTAACACAATATAATCCATGCCAAGTTCAGCAGCAATTGCTTTTGCAAACATCGTTTTTCCCGTTCCCGGATTTCCCGTAAGCAAAATATTATCAAAGCCCTCTTTTGCTTTTATGTGCGCTTTTTCAAACTCAATGATTTCCTGAATTCGCTCCTTAATTTTAGCGGCGAGAATCATATCTTTGAGTTGTTCAGCAGCTTTTCGCGGCTTGAATCTGAGTATCCATTTTGCATATTCATATGGCCACGATCCTATTGAAGTTTCGATGATAATGCGAGGATCGTTAAGTTTTGAAATGAAATAATGATAGGTATAGCGAATACCAAAAATGGGAAGCAGGGTAACAGTAATGCCTCCACTGAGGTATTTAAAGGTGTTAAATATGACACCTTTTTGAATGTGACCGAGTGCTCTTTGGAACATAGAGCCAAAATCATCTATGGTCTTTCCTACCTCTTTGAATGCTTTAGAGTCTTTTCCCAAATTTTTATTAATTTCTTCGGCGGCTGTTTCCGCAGCATCCCCAAAGGCCTTGGCAGCAACTTTAGCATTCTCTTGTAAAAGTTTATGTGCCCTTCCACCCTCTTTAAATTCATTTCCAAGGTCTTTACTTGTATCTTCAAGGTTTTCAAAAAATCCGCCAAAAACTTTTTTTCTCGTACGCTTGGTAAGATCGAGCATATCGTCAACACCTGCATCGGCTTGCGTGATAAGTTCTTTTCGCGCCGTTGCAATAACTTTGCCTGAGGTTCCAACAAATTGAGTACCGAAACTTTCAAGTATTTTATTTAAATCTTTGGTAAATTGTGTTGTTGTTTTTGGATCTGTCAGTCCCCGCATCAATCCCTTTGTAATCTCTTCAGAGGCACTACCCATCGCATTTCCTATGCCTTGCCCAATAGAAATACCGGCTTTGAGAAGAAATTCATTAAGCATTTTGCCCAATTCTTCCCCTTCTTTTGTTTGTGCAAACTGTACAAGATCAACAAGCCATTGCTGTTCTTTTGGTAAGTCAGTTGATGGTATAATTGCTTGAAATAGTAATAAAAACCCTAAAATACAAAATTTATTTTTCATTGGAGTCCTAATATTAATTTTAATAGTTATATCATTACATCATTGATTAGATAAAAAATCAATATATGTTTCAAATAGAAAACATCTTCTTGGTATTAGTTGAAAATATTCGGTTTTCGGCTATCTTAAGGGGAGAATCTACTGTTTTTGCTTAAAGGTTTTTTATGTGTAACGTGTCAAGCCTCATTTGGGGCATTTTAATTTTACTTTTCGGGATTTCTCTTGTTTTTCAGGCCGTCACCGGCGTTTCAATTCCCATGGCCCGTATTTTTGTTGGACTTCTTTTAATATATCTCGGTTATAACCTCATTTTTAAAAAGACCTGCTGGTGGGATAGAAAATATTGGTGCTCATACCAGTCATCTATTCAAAAGGAATGTGAAAGTGACTGTTTTTCCTCTGATCAGCGACATTATACGGTCTCTTTTAGTTCTGCTAACATCGATCTTTCACGTCGTAATTTCGAGCGTGGTGCTGTGTATGAGATACGAAGTTCAACAACATTTGGCTCAACAATTATCAAAGTTCCGCAAGACGTTATTGTTGAATTAAGTGTAAATTCCAGTTTTGCGCACGTTGTACTTCCTGATGGAACTAAAATGATGACCGGAACACAAATGTTGCATCCTGCCTCAAGCGAACAAGAACAATTTCCGGTATTGCGGTTATCTATTGACGTTTTTTGTGGCGAAGTAATTATTACTGCATAAAAAAACTTGAGGATCTTGTTATTAAATATTGAAAATCTTGTTATTAAATATTGAAAATCTTGCTATTAAAGATTGATAATCCTGCTATTAAAGATTGATAATATTGATAATCCTGTTGTTTTTATTTTATAATAGTATTAAATAAACGAAAATGAATAAAATGAATAAATATCTTTTAATGGCTATTTTAACAATAACTGGAATCTGTTTTGTGCCTGAAACTCACACAATGGCCGCCCGATTAGCGCGATTTAGAAAACACTTATTCAAAAAAAAACCTACTCGCCTCGACATTAAAAGAACGTACACCAAAGCCATAAAGACAGGAACAAAAAAACAGTTTTCTCGTGGTCAAAAAGTTGCGCTTGCTGGCGGTGCAATTACAGGATATGGTTTATGGGATTGGTTTAAGGAAAAATTAGGATTTGGCCAAAAGACAACATTATCTGAACATCAAAATTTTATTCCAACACCCGATCAAATCGCAAGAAGATATGAAAAAATGGATGAAAATCCGAACGTTCAATTTTTTTCACAGCAAGGCTATACACGAATTTCACAAGTCGTAAAGGATATTGAAAAACAGAGTGGGAAAAAATTAGATGAAGAAACGCGGAAAAAATTAGAACTATTCCTATATGGGCAGCTTAATCAAAGTGATAGCAAAAAATATGTTGAGGCTTCGAATGTTGTGCCCTCTTTAGAACTACTGCCTATTTTACTCTATTACACAATTAAGAAAGATGCCAATGTTCCAACCTCATTATTGCCAGCAAAAGAATTTTCTCCGTTTATATATTCTCCGCTAGTTCAGTTGTTTAATACTGTTCAACCTGATGCTCCCAATATTGATTTTATCGTAAAATCAATATGCGATATTGTAGAAATAAAAAATATGGCCCAAAAAGAGAAGTTCGAAGCCGCTTTTTTAGATCTGATTAATAAAAAATATAGTACTTTATTGATTAAAAAAGATTTGTTACTTGTTAGAGATTTTTCTCGATCTAGCGACAAAGGAAGTCCTCAATCGATACGCATGTTTGGGCAATTTTATGCAGACACGTTAACCTTCAATAACACTGATTTAAATGAAAAATGGCACGATATCTATTCTGGAGGTAAAATTCAAGATTATATTGATAAAAAGGTTTATATTAAACACCAAACCAGAGGACTTTTCACTAGACCTCAAGAACAATCAATTTACGTTGATGTACGCCATCCTCTCACTGATAGCTCGATATTTAAAGTATATGAAGAAAAAGGTTTAAAGACCGACATACAAAACTTAGTCAAAAAACATGGTGGAAAAATTTCTGTATCATCCGAGTAATAGTCGAGATTTTTATGTTTTTGATAACTTTTTTAAAATATCTTCGTACTGATCCATAATTTTTTTCGCAACAACATCAATATCATTGTTTTTTATTGATGACCTAATAATTAAAGAGTTATTTTCTATAACAATTTCTAAATCGGTATTTTCATTAATTTTTAATATATTTAATAAAGGTTTTTCTATAATCAACGCAAGGCTGTTACCGTGTTTAACAAGTCGCTTTGGCATTTTTCTCCAATTCTCATAACAAAAAATAATGCCTCTAATTCTAGCCTCTACTTTGTTTTTCAGATTGCAGTAAGGTAATAAGCTCCTTTGGACTAACAAAATGAACACCCAACTCCTGGTACTTTTTTGTAAATGACTGTGTAATATCACTTGCAACGATAAAGTTTTTACCATTTTTGTAAAGCGCTCGAAATGCCTCAAAGTTTCGTATACTTGGTATTGTTTTTTGATCCTGAAGCATAAGTGAACTGTATTTGCATTCAATCGCTACAATTTCATCACCATGTGCAAAAACAAAGTCAATTTCATGCCCACGTTTATCACGCCAATATTGAAGTGATCGTGTTTGTAACGCTCCCTGTATCTCGTTCAACACGCATGATTCCCACAATAATCCAAAATCCTCATGACGCAATTCTTTCCATCCTTTTGCATATGCAGTAAATCCGGTGTCAAAGGCATACACTTTTGGTGCAGCCACGATTTCCGTTGCTTTATGCGTTGAGAATGGTCGAATGACATGCGCAATGAGCGTTTCTTCTAATATTGCCAAGTAATTTGCAATAGTTTGTCGCGTTACTTCGCATGGTATTGTAAATTTGGTTGCCTCAAAAATACCGCCGCTTTGTGCAAACAACAATTCAACAAATTTTTGAAACGAATAGCGCTTCATCACTTTAAACATATCTTGAATATCCTTGGCCCAAAATGCATCAATCCATTCCTGAAAATCCTTTTCTGGATATGTTACTGCATTAAAAAAGGAGGGCAGCCCACCATAAAGAAAACGGTGTGGAAGGTCTTTGTTGCCAAACAGCGGTAACTCTTCAAGTAATAACGGTGTTAACCAGATTTCTCGCTTTCTGCCTGCCAGCGTATCTTTAAATTTCATCGATGCACCAAGCGTCGACGACCCGGTTGCAATAATTTTCGTTGTAGGATAATAATCTGCCGCTATTTTTAAAATTTCTGAAGGATTATCAAGTCGGTGGATTTCATCAAGAACAATTCGTTTATTCTGATTACTTTCCAAGAACAGTTCCGGATCAGCAAGTAACAGACGAGTTCTTGGCTTTTCACAATCAAAATATTCAACAGAATCCAAACTTTGACACAAACTTGTTTTTCCTGCTCGCCGGACTCCCATGAGCCAAATGATGTTTTTTTCCTGCCAAGCATGTTCAATTTTTTGTTGCCAAAATGTTCGCTGAATTATCATTTTAAACTTTCAAAATACCAAATGTTATATCAACTTAACATATAGTTGCACTAAACGCAAATAGACTTAACATTTAGAATTCAAAATACTCGATAAAATCTGAATTTTTCAATTTTTACCCAAAAATGAGACTTAACATATAGTTGTACTAAACGCTAATGGACTTAACATGTAGTACAATTTTTCAATAATCAAAAAGACCTTCAGGGGCATTAGCAAGGTCTTCTATCTCGTCGGATTGGAAATCCAATTTTTTTGCAAAGCAGTATTCCTTGTAGCACAAAGTATCATCTTTGTGGAGCATGGTTTCTACTTGGCTTTGCTCATTGACAATAATATCTTTACCGATTGTCTTACCGTTTGGCAGTGAAACCCCATCACCTGGGATGATAAATAATCCATCTTTTGCGTGCACGACCTGATATTCCACACCCTGAATCGATGGATTATCCTTGATATACGGACCGCGCCATTTATCTGGATGGACAAGGTTGAGGGTCCCAACTTCCGATCCGGTGAAGGTGATGACGTTGAAAAAAGTGAGTGGATTTTTGATTTGAGTAAATCCGGAAATTATGCAATCAGCATGAATCTTTTTTAATGTTGCTTCAATCAATTTCAAATCACGCGCAATGATCTGTGCTTTATTAGCCTTGCTTTCATATTGTGTTCCAAAAAACACCAATGTAACAAATGCGATGATACCAACAACAATCAATACTGTCTGCAACCACTTCTTCATTATAACCCCTTTTTTCTTGATTATCGTGCAGTATAATCAAGATGCATCACGGAGCGCACGAGTTTCATTGTTTCTTCTGCGCGAAGCTTCGTTTTTTCAGTTCCGGTCATAAGTGCTTGATGAACAAAATCAGTATTTTTTTTGTATTCCTCTCTTTTCGTTCTTATTGGCGTTAAAAGTGTATTAAGTATTTCAGACAACCGTTTTTTGATAACAACATCGCCAAGCCCACCGCGTCTGTAGTGCTCTTTGAGTGATGCAACTTCCTCTTTGTTTGGATCAAAAATATCAAGGTAAGCAAACACGGTGTTTCCTTCAACATTGCCCGGATCAGAAACGTGAAGATGGTTTGGATCAGTGTACATTTTCATGACTTTTTGATGCACAGTATCCTCAGAATCAGAAAGATAAATGGCATTACCGAGCGACTTGCTCATTTTTGCTTTGCCATCAATACCAGGTAATCGACCGGTATCTTTTGAAATGAGCGCATGAATTTTTGGAAAAATCTCAGTTTTGTAAATCCGATTAAAACTGTGCGATATTTCATTTGCTTGCTCAATCATTGGTGCCTGATCTTCTCCGACCGGAACTAGCGATGCACGAACAACGGTAATATCAGCAGTTTGCGAAACTGGGTACATCAAAAAACCGGCAGTAATCTCGTGTCCCATATTTTTTTGTGCAATTTCAGTTTTTACTGTCGGATTTCGCTTCAGGCGATTGATGGTCACTAGATTGAGAAAAAACATAGTCAATTCGGCAATCTGTGGAATCATTGACTGGATAAAAATGGTTGTTTTTTGCGGGTCAATGCCAACCGCCAAATAATCAAGTGCAACTTCAATAACGTTATTTCGGACTTTTTGCGGAGTCTCAAAATTATCAGTCAGTGCCTGCACATCCGCGATCATAACGTATTGTTCATGATCATATTGAAGTTGGACCCGAGACCTTAAACTTCCAACAAAATGTCCCAAATGGAGCGGTCCTGTCGGGCGGTCGCCCGTTAAAATAATTTCTTTCTGTGTCATGTCGCTACCTTTTCAAATTGAATTTTTATTGACTTTCTCGGCAATTAATCTATGCTTGGTATTAGTATAATAATATTTTTTGAGTACGAAAGAGGTTTTATGAAAAAGTTATATATATTTCTTTTATTTTGTTCTATGCATGGTGTTCAATACTGTTCCATAGATTGGAAAAAGGATGTTGCCTTCAACAAAAGCCGGTGTTATGAGATTTTTGAAAAATTAATACATTTCTTAAAAAACACAAGGGAAGAAAAGCTGGAACAATTTGTTATAAACGAGGTTCTCCTTGCTGAAGGTAAAATAACCAAAGCAGAACACAAAGAAAGAATAGAGAAAATTGATCCTCTCCTTAGATTACTTGCAGAAGCAGATGAGCGTAAGTGTAGTCAATACGATCGATCTGAAGATTTTTACTTCGCACGTGAAGAACGTTTGGGGAAAAAGTTCAAGGCCTATCGAGAACAAATGAGAAATTATAAGGTTTAAAATATGAAAAAATTGTTATTATTGTGTGTAATTTTAATTGCACAAAATGGATTTGGTGAAATGTCCAACCCATATCAACGTCCATCACTTGAGCGCAGTTGCTATGATTTTTTGCAGATAGTAAAAAAATCGCTGGATTATAATAAGATCATTAGAAAGGATTTCGAAAAATTACAATCTTTCGAACTTCTCCCTTCAGAATTTCTGCAAAAGTATGAAAATAATACTGGAGAGGAGTCCAGCTATGCTGAAAAACGAATCTTTGCAGAATTGCGTCCTAAATGCGATAAATTAGACTGGTTTAAAGAAGAAGTGGAAAAATTATAATCTCACTAATGAAGGAAATCAAAACATGAAAAAGTTACTTTTACTATGTACAGTTTTATTAGTTGGGCAGAATAGTTTTGGAGTCGAAAGGCTCTATGGCTACTCTTGCCAGGGTTTGCTTACAGTGATAAAGCAGTTAACAAGCCAACTTCACCCTAACAAGCTAGATGAATACTTATTACAAGAACATTCGCAGGCTTACAAGTCTGATTTTCATTCCAAAAAGTCTAAATATAAAGACATCAAGGAAGATCTAGAATTCATGTATTTCTTGATTGAGAAAACCGCTTATGCAAAATGCAAGGAGCTAGATTGGTTTAACGAAGAGATTGCAGAATTAAGACAATAACGACCTCACTAATTTTACATACTGCACAAAACTAGAAATTGAAAAATACGTTGTGATAAAAAGCAGCGTATTTTTTATTACGCCCATAGTGAAAGATTCCAGAGGTGCAACAATCGCGAATCCGAGCGCAAAGCACTGAAATGCTGTCTTGATTTTACCGCCGGATGAAACGTTTATCTTTACTCCCCGTTCTGCCGAGTATTGCCGCAACGAAAGCACAAACAGTTCACGACATACCAGGGGTATTGCAAACACCACATGCATACGACGCGTATAGACAAGACACAAAATAGTAACAACAATCAAACATTTGTCTGCAATTGGATCCAAAAATGCACCGAACTCCGAAGTCGTTTTGTATTTTCGCGCAATATAGCCATCAAAAAAATCGGTGAGCACGAGCAGTGCAAAAAATATCGTCGCAATTCCGTTTGCTATCATTTCGTTTTCGCTCATGCGCACAAGCAAAACAAACGGAAGCACTGTCACCGAAATCACAAGCCGAAAAAGCGTTAGAAAAATTGAAAATGTCATCATAAAAGTATGGTGGCGACGCAGGGACTCGAACCCCGGACCTACGGATTATGATTCCGCCGCTCTAACCAACTGAGCTACGTCGCCAACGTTTTATATCGATAGCCGTTGTAATGCGCTATTTCTTGCCCAAAGCGCAAACACCGAACGTAAAAACATCAGTGATGCGATCAATGTTGCAATAATACCTATCATCAATGTTACTGCAAAACCTTGCAGAGGTCCACTGCCAACATGATACAGAACAACACCAACCAAAAACGTTGTAATATTCGCATCAAGAATCACCGCCATCGCATCTGAAAATCCCTTTTTGACTGCCATGCGCGGCGCGATACCGATTCGAATTTCATCACGAATTTGTTCAAAAATAAGAATCGACGCATCAATTGCCATACCGATTGTTAATATGATACCCGCAATACCCGGTAACGTGAGTGTTGCTTGCACCCACGCAAGACCTGCAAGAAGTAAGATGAGATTGTACAGCAATGCCAAAAATGCCAAAAATCCAGAAAATTTGTAAAACAACAAGGAAAAGAAAAACAAAAAAATGAGACCGACAACGCAGGACAACATACCGCTTTGAATTGCTGCATATCCAAGTGACGGCCCAATTTGTCGCTCCTCAACAAATGCGACGGGCGCCACAAATGAGCCGGAGCGCAAAAGAAGTGCCAATGTTCGAGCGGCATCTGACGTGAAGCTACCTTGAATAACACCGGTGCTGCGAATTGGCTCATTGATTTTTGGTGCACTGATCACTTCACCATCAAGAACAATCGCTAACTGTTTTCCATAGTTTTTACTTGTTAAATCGTAAAATTTATTGCCACCTTCAGCATCGAACTCAAATTGCACAACTGGTTCGCCACCCGTTTGTCCACCAAGACCCGGACGAGCTGATTTAAGCATACGACCTGACACCTGTGGATACTTATCAACTAAATAATACAGACGCCGTCCTTCTTCCCTTTCACCCGGTAAAATCTCTCTGTCAAATGGCACCTCTCCCTCAAGTTCAAAAAGCATATCCGCTTCTGAAGGAGCAATTTTGTACACAAGACGAAAACCAAGTTCTGCCGTTTTTCCGATTACCTTTTTTGCTTCTTCACTTTTTACATCCGGAAGTTCGATGATGATTCTGTCAGTTCCCTGACGAGATATCGGAATTTCTGCAACACTGAACCGGTCAAGGCGAGTGCGTAATACTTCAACATTGCGGCTCACTGCCTCATCTTTCAAGCGTTCTGCAACTGCTTTTGTGTGCGTAATCGTTACTTTTGTGTCTTGCGACGCAAATGAAACATCAGTCCATTCCTTTTTTAGTGTTGTCATTGCATTTTGTGCCGATGTGATGTCAGAAAAACGCATCACTAAACTCTGTTGGACGATCTCTTTTGTTGCCGGAAGTTTTATACGTTCTGATTTCAGCAATTGATCAACTGCTTGTAATTTTGAAAGTAAATCTGACTGAATTGCCTTTTGTGTATCAACCTGCAGTGTTAAGTATGTTCCACCGACAAGGTCAATACCCAGCCGAATTTTCTGTCGCAATGGCCAAATACTGTACAAAGCAAACATAACAACGACAATCCAAATCATACATTCTGAAAAGAATATGCGCCTGACAAATGATTGTTCCATAAAAACTCCCAACGAGAAAAAGCGTGCGGCACGCGCACGTGTATTACAAGAGAAAAACGTAGCACATTTTCTTTGCACTTGCAATTATGATGAATCATTTTCTGCGCAGAGCAATACACAGTTAGAAAAGAAAGTTAAAAAAATAAAACTTGATCTTTCAATATTTCTCCATTACATTGGACATTGATTTTCAACTAGAAATGATATTTTCAACACGAAGGAATATATATGTATATCAAACAAATAAGTACCGCAACACTTATCTCTCTATTGTCTATGGTAACATTGCAAGGTTCAGATGGTAGCGCTATCGTTTCTCTGCAAGCTTCGGAAACTGAACTAGCGGTTACCCTCACCAAAGGAGTTAAGGAGATTTCAAATGCAGTACAAAATATCAATAGTTCAAACGTTACTTCTACATTCGATGCGCATGCAAATCAAATAACCGTACAACCAAATAGTATCAAAGTGCAACCGAGCATTATCGGAAATATGCTTGTAAAGGGCTTGAAAGGCACATCAGAATTTGGTGAGCACTCTGTTGAATGGATCACAACTCATAAAAAAGCGACAGCTGCTTTGGCAATAGGAGGACTTTTTGTTGTCAAAGCCGTATTGAATTGGAGTGAAAAATGTGAAAACGAAGAAAAGAGTAAGAAGATACTCGAAGAATTTAAAAAAGTATGTAGTGATATTTTTAAATCATGGGTAGAAGTTAATACCAAAACTCAGAATTCTTTCAATAGATTAGATAAAAAGACCAAGAGTGTTAATAATAGCTTTCAACGTATCACAAAAAAAATTAAAAAAACTGAAATAAAAGTTAAGTCGGCTTTAGATGATGCTAAAGTTACTATAAAGAATATTGAGACTATTTCAACAATTCTTAAAGATCAAGAAGAAACACTTAGCTCTAAGACTGAGCTATATGAAGAAATGGTTAAACCATTATCTGAATCTACTCAGGATGATACCAAAACACTAATTCAACAATCTAAAAAAAATAATGCCGCGAATGAAGCAGCCTTAAAAAGAATTAAAGCAAAATTAAACAATAATTGATTGCAAAAATGAGAACGGTGCCTATAATTGGATATAGTCTAATTGCATTTGGAATAATGTGTTCAAATATCTCTTATTTTTTATTTTGCTGTTCAGTTGTTTCGGAAATGGATATGCAAACCAGGACCTTTTCCAAACAAAAACAAATCTAAACAGTGAGAACATAAAACAAGCAGAAGCAAACAAAATCAATAAAAAACCAAAGAAATATCTCAAGCAAAAAAATAGTATCAAACCGATCTTATTTTCCGCTATGGCTGTCTCTTTGGTTTTTTTCATAATCCGATATCGAAATTATATTTTTGATTATATCCGCTTTCACCTCAAAATATTGCTGTCTGAGGACCAAAAAAACTTATTGCAGCAAATGGAAGTAGAATTTGAAAAAAAACGGCTCTTGCAGGTCGACAAAGAAAAAGCCATAGAGGCAATGCTTAACGAACAGATTAAGTCTATCAATGAAATTCACAAGCACGAGCGTGACCTTCTGAAGAAAGAGATTGAAGACATTAAAAAAGAACGCAATGAATTCCAAAACGAGCAAAATGTCACGCACAATAGACTTGACCGCGTTGAAGCGGGGATGGTTAACATCAACCCTTCATTTGTAAAATATCAAAAATCTTATTGGAAAAAAAGTTTCTCCAAAATCACTCGACAGCTTCAAGCTGTTTTAGGAATAAGTGGTCATGCCTTGTATTTCGCAATTAGCACAGGACCTTCGCTTATATTAATTCTCATCATATATAGATATTGGACGGCATTTAAAGGTTGGGCTGCATGGGGTAAGGACAAAGTATTTTCATCGTACAAACATTTTTTTGATACTCCCTCTAGAACTGAGGTTGGAGCGATACTAAATCAGAAGTACGCAGATTTCATTGTCGAAATGCGGAAATTGAAAACGGAATTGGACGAACCTAACCAAAAGATAATTAGTTTTGTGGAAAATAAAGTTAATGAAATGACCCTTCTTATTGAAAATTGGAATAGTAAGCTTGGCAAACTAGAAACAAAAATGGATACTATAAATATCTCCTTAGGCGAGTTTGAACAACTTAAATCTCAAGTTAACAATTTCTTAGAGAATGTGCGGCTCATAAAAGAAAATTTTAACCCAGAAGAAAAAAAGTTGGATGATATCAAGGAAAAATTAGCAAGAATAAGTTCTATTTATGAAACATTTAAAGAACAAGTAGGACATAAGGACGATATTGTCAGCGGATTGTTAGCAACATTCGAAGGTTTTACGAATGATTTTAACTCTTTAAAACGCGATTTTGACATTTTCAAAACTGAGGTCAAGTCCTATACAGAATCAACAAAAGATGATTTCAAAAAACAAATCCCCCAATCCTCCACGCAAAATGGTTTCCAAGGGGACAATCCAACTCATAGTAATTCCAATATTTACATCACCAATTCGCCGCGGAATTCTGAATCAAATCAACCTGAAGATCAAATCTCAGGGACGAATACACATAGCAATCGAGCCTTGCCTGAAAACTGGAAAAAAAATTTGAAATCAGCTAATAAAAAAAAAACTAAAAGCACGAAGGCCTCAAAATTTTTCCGCTAAGAAAGTATTTATAACATATCAATAATGTTGGCAGCGTTTTTCCATGACACAACATTCCCCTTTGTTAATTTCCACTCTTCAGTTCCACCATACACAGGATACCTTTTAGCTTGTTGATCCTCGAGTAATTCTACTAAAAAGGCCGATTCAAACGATATTTGTACAAAATTGTAATAGCTGTTTATGATTTGTACAAAATGGTGAATCGGTTGTACCACAGCAAAGTAAAAAGTTCCGGATCCACCTTTCATTATTGCAATTGAACATTGGTGACAGGTATCTTTTAGACTGGTCATTGTAATTTTTTTTGGAAATATCGTGAAACATTCTAAAATTGCGATTATCGGTGCCGGTTCGGTCGGATCAACAACTGCGTATGCGCTGAGCCTCAAGCAAATCGCGGCCGAAATTGTTCTTATTGATACTGATCAAAAGCGGTGCGCCGGTGAAATTTTAGATTTATCTGATATCCGTGGTTTAATTCCCACGAGTCGTGTTAAAAAAGGAACTATTGCTGATACGGATGATGCTGATATTATTGTTATTGCTGCCGGGAAACGACAAAACATCGGCCAATCGCGAAGAGATTTATATCAAGCAAACAAGGAAATTATTCGCTCGATTTGTGAGCACATGGGATCTATTCGCAATGATGCAATTGTCATTATGGTCACAAATCCTGTCGATCCATTAACCCGTATTGCACAACAAAATTTACCCTTGCCTGAAAAACAGATTTTCGGTTCCGGAACATTGCTCGACTCTTTACGCGTACGAAAATATATTGGCGAGTACGTATCTATTTGCCCGCAATCGGTAGATGCGTTGGTACTTGGCGAGCATGGAGATTCTCATGTTGTGCTCTGGTCGTTGGTGTCTATCGGAGGAATGCCTTTGGATTTTTCTGCCATTTCAGATGCAGTGCGCCGTGATATTGAGCAAAAAACAAAAAATGAAGTATATGACATTATATCATGCAAAGGGGCAACATTTTTTGGTGTTGCAACGTGTATTGTGCGTATGTGTGAGGCAATTATATTTGATGAACAAGTTATATTACCCGTTTCCTGTTTTTTAGAAAAAGAGAATGTGTGCGTGAGTTTACCAGTGGTCCTTGGAAAGCAGGGAATTGTAAATTATGTACCACTGCATATGTCAGCATCAGAACAGGAACAGATGGAGTGTACTATTCAATGCGTCAAACAGTATACATTATGAGCATGAACCATTTCATCCCAAATTCTTTGCATCATCCACTTTTCATTATTGCAATTAGATGCATATGCAGAGTATCTTGAAAAACACAAATATAAGAGGTGTTGGAAAGATAAATGAACTATCTTGTTATCGCATTATGGGGATTGATCATTGTACCGCTTTATGCCGATTTTTTTAATTCAAAAAAACAGGACCAAGCGCGATCATTTCTGTACACACGCCCGTTTTATGATTATCTCTTTCTTGAACGACTTTTTAATCGGGCAGTGAATTATAAAAAAGGAAAATTACAAGCCGGTCTTTCACTGATTGGCGCCCACCAACAATCAACACACAATCAAAAGACAACACATTATTTTTTGGCACGAGATAGAGATGCATTGTCTATCGCAGGCGATGATACCATACAAAAAAATTCACGCGACTTTCGCGCAGAGTGGATCGGGTTACCAAACGATTTTTTTGCTGTTTTTACTTTCAAGCCAAAACAAAAACAGGATGGGGTAAGCATCGAATGGATTCAACAACTCGCAAAATGGACCGAAAATAGTTTTTTGTCTGATTGTTATATTCGGATTTTGTTGCCATTTTATTCGGCCAGAAATCACCTCGATTTCGAATCTTCGGGAGACACAAAACAAGAGTTGTTGCAGGCATTTAATAATTCCGCATGGCTTTTTGCGCATATTACTGATCAGCACCAACACAGAACAGGTCTTGGGAAGGTCGAGTTAGCATTTGGATCAAAATACGAAGAAGAACGACTAACGCTCATGTATGAAACAATGGTTGCGATTCCGACAGGAAACAAACAAAATGCTAAAAAGCTGTTTCAGCCCGTTGTCGGAAGCAACAGGCATTTTGAAATTGGTGGTCGACTGTGTATTGATTATGGCTTGTGCACATTTGAAAATCCGCTGCAAGTTCATTTTTTTGTTGATCTACAAGGTATCTTACTGGTAAAAAATCATCAGAATCGAACGATTGATTTAAAACAGAAACCACTCAGCCGATATCTTCTTTTTAATAAACAGTCCACAGAACCAAGCGATATCAACATCCCCGGCGTGAATGTACTGACACGAAGATGTAGCGTTCGCCCGTTTATGATCGCAGATTTTTCTGTTGGCTGGTCCTTCTTTTACAAAAATTTTTGCTTTGAGTTTGGTTATAATGTCTGGGGTCGTCACCAAGAACGTGTTGAGTTATCTGATCCATTTGTTCCCGAGTTTGGTATTGCCGGAACTGAGCCCGGAACAACGGCAAGTTTGAGTACCATTGCGAAACAAGCGCCAAATGATGAACTGTTTACCCCAATTACCTTTTTCGATCTTGATTTTCGGTCTGCACAAAGTGCATCGGCAGTGAATCAAACTATCCATTTTGCCCTTGGACGATGTCATATCAGAGATTTGTCTGAGATGTTTTTTTCTGCATCATTTTTTAGAGAATTTGCACAACAACATGGTGCGTTATCTAAATGGGGAATCGCATTAAAACTTACAAAAACACTCTAGAGCAGAGAGACAATGATGCACCATTCAACAAAACAGTATATCATCGTTGCAAATTGGAAGATGTATTTAAATTTTTACGACTCGGTTGCATTTTGCACGACCAACAAATCCTCAATTGCCCAATTTGCCAAAAACCATACATTGATTCTTTTACCGGCTTTTGTTGCCTTATCTGCTGTTTGCAATACATTGCAAGATACCGATGCTTTTCACGGCGCACAGGATTGCTCTGAATTTGATTTTGGGGCGCATACGGGTGATATTTCGGCATCAATGCTTGCTGAACTTGGATGTTCATATTGTCTCATTGGACATGCTGAACGAAGATCGCATCACAACGAGACCGATGAACAAATAGCAAAAAAGTTTCATTTATTACTGCAAGCACAAATTACTCCGATTCTTTGTGTAGGCACGCAGCATCAACAAAATATCGCGGACGTCAAACACATTATTGAAAAACAATTACATATTCTTACGATAATAGCTCATACTGAGCGATTTTTTGTTGCGTATGAACCCGCATGGGCAATCAGTAAAAAAGATACTCCATTTGATGTTCAATACATACAACATGTTGAAACTATAACAGCGCTTATCCACACACGCGTAAGTAATTTTAAACAGGCAAAAATCTTGTATGGTGGAAGTGTTGATCAATCCTCTATTTGCAAGCTTTTGCATATCACACACATTGATGGTTTCTTAATTGGCAAAGCGAGTAGCACATTCTCTCCGCTTAAGTCGATTATCGATTCCCTGTAAATGGTCATAATCCCATTCAAAATATTGTTTATCCTTTCCGTTTGCCGATTTAAGCAAAAAATAGTATAATGAAAATCATTATGTATTCCAAAGGAAGCTATGTTATACGAATTTTTATTGACGTTATATATTATTAATTGTCTTCTATTGATCACAATCATTCTCGTTCAAAAGGGAAAAAGCAGTCTTGGCATCGGTGCCTTTGGTGGCGGAGCACAGATACTTTTTGGAGGCGGCGGGGGCCAAGATATTTTTCAAAAAATCACTTGGGTTTTGGGTACCATTTTCATCGTTGGGTCGCTCGTTCTTTCACTGATCAGAACACGTGAAACAAAACAATTTCGTTACATAAAAACAGAACAAGTAAAAACGAATAGATAATAGATTGTAGTCTTTGGCATGTTTATATTTTTTGAGCAATTTTTCGAGTATTTATACGATTACATGACGTTGACAGGAAAGTCAGTGCTCAGGTTCTGTGGCAATGTCGGCGATTTTTCACTCTTTTTTGCTCGTTTTTGTAAAACCATTCTTTCAACACGGCCAAAAATTGAAAAATGCATTGAACATGTTGATCGAATTGGCGTTCGATCGCTTGGGATTATTATCTTAACAGGCTCATTTGCGGGAATGGTATTTGCACTTCAGGCATACATAGGATTTCAGCGTGTCGGCGGCGAACAGTATATTGGTGCCGTTGTTGCACTTGGTATGATTCGTGAGCTTGGTCCGGTGCTTACTGGATTAATGACTGTTGGACGTGCAGGATCTGCAATTACTGCTGAATTAGGAACAATGGAAATTACCGAACAAATTGACGCACTAAAAACACTCAGGATTAATACAATACAATATCTTGTTGTGCCGCGTATTATTGCGTCCGTGATTGCACTGCCATTGCTCGCACTATTCTCCATGGTTTTTGGTATTATTGGTGGATATATTATCTGTGTTCATGTACTTAATTTAAATGCTGAGGATTATTACAGCAGTATTCGCTCATATGTTGAGCTTTCTGATATCACCGGAGGACTTGTTAAATCATCCTTTTTTGGTCTCATTTTAGGATCAGTTGCAACATATAAAGGATTTTTTACTACTGGTGGTGCACGAGGCGTCGGAACGGCAACAACCCAAGCGGTTGTGACAAGTTCGATTTTGATATTGGCGGCAAATTATTTTCTTACCAAATTACTGGAAAAATTATAATCCATGGTAGACATTGTTAATCAAATTATTATTAAAGATCTTTATAAAGAGTTTGACGAGGTCTCCGTAACGCGTGGTGTTTCACTTGAAGTTCCAAAGGGAAAGTTGACGGTGCTTCTTGGCAGATCAGGTGAAGGAAAGTCGGTATTACTCAAACAAATTATTGGTTTGATCAGACCAACAAGCGGATCGATTATTATCGATGGCGTTGATATTACCACATTGAATGAGCAGGAATTACAAAGCCATCTTGCATCGATGGGATACGTGTTTCAGTTTGCAGCACTTTTGGACTCATTAAATGTATTTGAAAATATTGGTATTACGTTGCTTGAAACCGGTGTTTCTGAAGCAACGGTGTTGAAAATCGTAAAAGAAAAACTGAAGCTTGTGCAGCTTTCCGATGCAGTTTTATATCGCTATCCTGCGGAAATTTCTGGGGGACAACGCAAACGTGTTGGTGTCGCTCGAACATTGGTAACAAATCCAAAAATTATTTTTTATGACGAACCAACAACAGGACTCGATCCTATTACTGCAAGCACAATTCGTGCGCTGATTGGATCAATGCAACAACAATCGCCTGATCGGACAACCCTTGTCGTTTCTCATGATCTTGAGTTATTACAGTACGCCGATTACGTTGCATTATTATATCAGGGAAAAATACAGTACTTTGGTCCGGCAAATACGGCATATGAATCACAAAACCCCTATATGTATCAATTTTTACGGGGATTACAAGATGGTCCGATACAGTAAGCTTTTATTTTGGTGCTCATAAGCGTAATTATTGAGTATCATTTCATGAAAGTGTTCGGTATATTTTTTGCGTGAGCGAGTTGGTAAAAAACATCTGGTTTTCAGCGATATTTACTCTTTTTTATAGTAGTTTTTTTAATTTTTGGTATGCTACTATTATACTACAAGTTCGTTAATAGAGGTCTTTTATGGAACCATCAGTGCTTGAAAAAGTGAAGATACAAGATACGGGAAAAACTGGTATTATTCCACTTCAAATTGAACATGAATTAAAAGAATCATTTCTTGATTATGCAATGTCTGTTGTTGTCAGCCGCGCACTTCCTGATGTTCGTGATGGTCTAAAACCGGTACATCGTCGTATTTTGTATACCATGTATTTACTTGGTTTTTTTCATAACAAACCATACCACAAATCCGTACGCGTTGTGGGGGATGTACTTGGAAAATTTCATCCGCATGGTGATCAATCGGTATACCAGTCAATGGTTGGTTTGGCGCAAGATTTTTCCAAGCGATACCCACTTCTTGATGGTCAGGGAAACTGGGGATCTATCGATGGGGATAATGCTGCGGCAATGCGATACACCGAAGTTCGAATGGCAAAGATTGCTCAAGAACTTTTATTTGACATTGAAAAAGAAACTGTTCCATTTACACCAAACTTTGACGAGTCAATGGACGAACCCTGTGTATTGCCCAGTCGACTGCCAAATCTTTTAATTAACGGTGTTTCTGGTATTGCAGTTGGTATGGCAACATCAATTCCTCCGCACAATTTAACCGAAGTAATTGATGGCTGTCTTGCATTATTGCACAATGAGCAGCTTACCGATGATGAATTAATCGAGCTTGTTCCTGCTCCTGATTTTCCAACCGGCGGCATTATTTGTGGGCGTGGTGGTATTGTAAAAGCATACAAAACGGGGCGTGGAAATGTCATTGTTCGCGCTGTCGTGGACACAGAAGAAACAAGCAGTAACATGCAGCGCCTTGTTATTACTGAATTGCCATATCAGGTCGTCAAAGCTGATTTAATCATAAAAATCGCGGATCTTGTCAAAGAAAAGGTGATCGAAGGAATCAGTAATATTCGTGATGAATCTGATCGCAATGGGATGCGGCTTGTTATTGAGTTGAAGCGAGGAGAAATTCCCCAAGTCATTCTGAATCAATTATTCAAACATACTGCATTACAAAGTAGTATTTCGATTTTGATGCTCGGACTTCTTGATAATCAACCGGTTGTGTTTACATTAAAAGAGCTCATCACTGAATTTTTGCATCATCGAAAACAGATTTTGTATCGCCGTACACGATTTGATTTGAAAAAAGCAAAAGAACGCGAACATATTTTACTCGGTTTCATCACGGCGCTGAGTCATATAGATGCTGTTATTGCATTAATTAAAAAATCTGAATCTGCGCCGGAAGCAATTACGCAACTCCATAGACAATTTGCACTTTCAGAATTACAATCAAAAGCAATTTTAGAAATGCGTTTGCAAAGGTTAACAGGACTTGAGCAGGCAAAAATTCATGCTGAGCTGAACGAGATCAAGGAAAACATTGCCTATCTTTCTTCAATCATTGAAAATCCTGAAATTTTGAAAAAAGAAATTCAGACAGAACTTGAAGAGATCAAACAACAGTACGGTGATGAGCGTAAAACAAAAGTTGAAGGTGCAATTGATATTTTAACAGAAATTGATCTCATTGAAGATGAAGAGGTTGTTGTAACATTGACCGTACGAGGATATATTAAACGCGTTCCTCTTACAATTTATGATGTGCAGCATCGTGGTGGTAAGGGAAAGATGGGAATGGCAACACTTGAAGATGATGTCGTGCAACATATGTTTGTGACCCGAAATCATGATATGATTCTTTTCTTTACTAATTTGGGTCGCGTGTATAGCATGCAGGTATTTGAATTACCAGAGGGATCACGAACTGCAAAAGGTCGTGCAATTATCAATATGTTACCGCTTCAAGAAAATGAGTATGTCGTGAAATTGTTGCCAACACGAGGGCTTGAGGGAAAATATCTGGTGATGATTACCAAAAATGGCATTATCAAAAAAACTGATGCTGCTGATTTTTCCAAAATTCGCCAAACAGGTATTCGAGCAATGACGCTTCGTGAAGGTGATGAACTTGCTTTCTGTAGCTTGAGTTCTGGATCTGATACCATTTTGATTGCAACGGCACATGGCATGGGCATTCGATTTTCAGAAGAGGAAGTTCGACCAATGGGACGCCAAGCATCAGGGGTAATTGGCATTCGTATGCGTAAAAAGGACTATGTTGTCGGTTTTGACGTGACATCCGGTGAAGGTGATATGTTGTTTGCGACCTCACATGGTTATGGTAAAAAAGTTGGAATCTCTGATTTTCGCATTGCGCATCGCGGGGGTCTTGGAGTACGAACTATTCCAACAGATGCGCGTAATGGTCTGGTCATTGGACTTGCAGTTGTTCATGAAAGCTCGGAAATTATGCTGATTGATAAGGCAGGAAAAATTATTCGTATGCCAACAAGTGAAATTCGTGCAATGGGCCGTCAAGCAAAAGGCGTACGCTTAATTCGATTAGATGAAGATCAGATACTCGCTTCTTTGGTTGCATTTGAACATACGGAATCACTCGATCAAGAGTCGCCACAAAACGGTTCAGGTACAACAAAAACAGGGGATGATACACTGAAAACAATGTCGCTTGAATCAGAAATGAGTGCTGAGCTTCAAGAAGAACCGTTAGAATTTTGATTTGAACAAGTTTTTCTTTCGGTAAATCGATAGAAAATTTCTCATCCTTCTATTCTTTCTTGACACAATACCCTCAGACGTGCGTTTGGCAATTGCTCGTTTTTTGTTCACCTTAATGTACATTTTTGACGACTGCTTGGTGTAATATTTCGGTTCAGCATAGTTTGCAATCGGTTTAAATAATGCTGATAATTTTTGATATAAAAACAGTTGCTTGTATTTCTTTTTTTTATTACTCGTAATGACAATTTCTTCAAAATCTGGACGCAGATCAACGGTGAGTTTGTATTTGGTTTCATTGTGATTTAAACCACTATTTTTAAGTGCATCAATGATACAGGGTACAAACACCAAAATGGGATATGGGTACAATACGAATTGTTTGCGATAGTGCCGTGGTGTCCAGCCAAGAAACCATAATTCGATATGCCCGGCAGATTCATCCTTTAAATAATAATGAGCGCGAAGCCGTTGTAATTTTTTTAAAAAAGGGAAACGGGCATGATCACGGCGTGGCTGATATCCGATTGCGTGAGTCACTCGTATACGTGCCTGTGTTATTTTTGAAGAAATAGTCACATTTTTTTTATTAAAAAAACGTCTTTTTGAAAAAAAGTCAGGCGATGAAAAACAATCAAGGAGCTGAATTTGATCGCGTTTCGAGTACAAATTGTATACTGATTTGAAGATTGGATCCTCAATTAATATATTGCTATTGTTATGTATTGGACAGCCGATGAGAATAAATTCATCTATGAAAAGTTGTTCATCGGGAAATTGATGTTTTGATTTTGCAAGCTGGAGGCAGACGCTTCCACCATGACTATACCCAATCAATCTGATTTTTGGCTGAAAACCATTCTGTTTCAAGCGTTCTGCTTCATCATATAACGCAAGATAAAATGCAGCAGCAGCCTTTTTTCTTTCACAGGAACTCAAAAGACCGGACCAACCGTAGGTATAATAGATATTCCTTTCGGCGTGATGTGTTGATTGTGCTGCAATATCATACAATGTTGCAAGTACCTCAGCAGCAGTGTGAGCATCGCTCCCGGTGTGAACAATCGGATGTAACCCAATCTGTTGCATGAGTTGGTTATGCTGAAAAAAAGTATCATTGCGCATTTGAGCTACCGTATCGGCATACATTGATCCGGTGATATTATCACAAAATAGCTTGCAAACAAGACCAACTGATAGATGAGCTTGAATGCTCATAATACCGTGGACAAACACGGTCATCCACACCTCTTGTGGTTTTGTCCGAGGCATGAAAAAAAGCAATAAACAGACCAGTATTCTACGGAGCGTCTGGTATGATACAAACATTATCCCCTCTTTTGGCAAAGCATATATGCTATCACAAAATTTTTCTTACTCAATCATACCATGTCGATTATTTAAATTACAAATAATATTAAAAAACTATAAAAATAGAGCGAAATACACAAAAAACAGGAAGATAATACATCCGGAAAACACAATCAGCATTCTTTACAATGTTTGGTAATAATAGAAAAAGCTTCATGGATGTTATCGGTTATAATGAAAAACTCTAATTCACTTTCATAAACGAATTGATGTTTTAATAGTTCATTCTGCATCCAGGAAAGCAGGGGTACCCAATAGTCGGTGCCAATAAGTACGATAGGGAGTTGCTGAAAATTACGTGTTTGAACAAGCGTTAATAATTCAAATAATTCATCAAGCGTTCCAAATCCACCAGGAAAAAAAACAAAGGCACGAGAATAATTGATGAGAAGCCATTTACGCGCAAAAAAGTAATCAAGTGAAAAATAAATATCGACGCATTGATTTTTTTCTCCATCTAAATTTGCAACACCGATGCCAATACTTTTTGCATTAGATGTTCTTTTCTCCTTCGCCCCACAACTTGCAGCCTCCATGATGCCTCCACCGCCACCGGTAAGCACAGAAATATTGTGAGATACCAACATTTCCGCAAGTTCAAACGCCTTTTCAAATGTGGTGGCAGTTTTTACCGTACGGGAACCACCAAAAATTGTTACCATTGGTACTGTTGCGCGTGATATGCGAATAATTCCGTACACAAGTTGTAGAAATACCCGTAAAAGTCTATATATTCGACCAAATGTTGATAGTATTCCGTTGTGGAACGTGATTTTATTGTTAGAGGCCATACTCCCCTTTTTTAGAAAAAGTATCGAAATCAGGAGTATAAAATCAACAAGTTTTTCCCCTTGCTGATTTCCTTTTGAAGTTTTGGTTACTATACTGCAAAGGAAAACAAGCACAAAAAGGGATCTGGTTATGATAAAAAGTCTTTTTTTATTACTTCTTCTATCGTATGTTATAAATACCGCACCGACGAAGACCGTTTTTTTAGCAATTTTAGCGCGCAATAAAGCACATATACTACCGTTGTTTTTGCGTTGCATTGAAAATATAACATATGAAAAAAAATTAATAATGGTGTATATCAATACAAATGATAACAGTGATGATACCGAAGAAATTCTTGAGCGTTGGGTTGAGACGCATAAAGAACACTATTGCAAAATTATTTATGAAAAACATGATACTGACCACGGAGCAACAACAAACCCGCATGAATGGGATGCAAAACGATTCAAAGTTCTTTCAGAAATCAGAAATAGAAGCCTGAGATTAAGTCAAAAGGAAAAGAGTGATTTTTACTTTGTAGTTGATTGCGACAATTTCATTGAACCCGCAACGCTTGAGTTATTAATTGCAGAAGATAAACCAATTATTGCACCAATGCTTGTCAGTATTCCAGAAAAAAACGATCACTACTCGAATTTTTTTTGCGATGTTGATGCAAAGGGATATTACAAGCACCATGCTCATTACGACGCTATCTTGAACAGAAAATATATTGGGACTTTTTGTGTTCCCGTCATTCACTGTACGTATTTAATAAAATCTGAATATCTCCCGTTGCTCAGTTATCAAGATGGCACCGATGATTATGAATTTGTTATTTTTTCACGCATCGCTCGACAAAAGGGAATTAGTCAGTACATTTGTAATAAAGAATATTTTGGATGTCTTGTTCATTTTTATGACAATGTCACACTTGCAGAAGAAAAAGAGCAATTAAAGAATGTTTGTGCGTAATAAACTCAAGACTATGAAATTAAATCATTTCCTTTTGATTATTTTTTGTTTTTTTACATTTTTTGAATCATGCGGCGCACAACAAAATACGCGTTTTGGTCAAATCAAAATGTGGATAAGTCATGATTTTGATCAATTCAAAGTGTGGATGAACCATGAATATGATATTAAGATGACAACTTTTTTGTCTTTGTCGGTGGGCAGTGGCTTAGTCATGGGAATTATATGGTATTACATTTTCTCTGGCATTAAAAGAGCTGAAAAGGCAAATACTGTAACAGATATCATTAACTCAATAGACCCTGATCATTTAACAGATACAGATATTATTAACTTAATAGATCCTGATCATTTAACAGATAATGACGATATAAATAAACAATATTTTAATTGGATCAAAAGCAATAATAAGAAAAATGATGACTGTGTAAAACACCACATCATGAAAAATAATCAATTCATGAAAAAATTTTTTACTCACTGGTATGACAGCATGGGTCGTCCCTCATATGCACCTTTTGGCTCTCGAAAAACGTTCGTACAACTGTATTTTAATTGGCACAGAAAACAAAAAATGGAAAACTTGGATTTACCAAATTCGCACGAAGCGGTTCTAAACAATCATCTTTTACGCTTCTTCTCATCCCAATGCCTCCTGTGGAATCATGGTGGATTCACCATTGATGAATTTCAAGATTTTTTAGACACATTAAAAATAACTGATGATGAAATAATACCTATTTTTTCATCAAATTTTTCAACATTTTTTAAATGCATTGCAGAAAAAAGCAATCGTAATAAGGATAGACTTTTAGCATGGAAGAGCCTCAATATTTTATATTCTCGAGTTCGCTCCTGTAGTCAATGGGAGAATTGCATTATCGAGACATTGAATAATACCGATTTTTCCAAACTATTTTTATACAATTGTGACTACGATATTGGATATTACATATTAAAATTTCTTCTTTATTTTTTTGATAATAATTTTCCTGCGACAGTGTTCGAACGCTACGAATATGCGGTATATACCAGTTATATCAATGACAATTTCTATAAAAATTTTAATATAATAGGCTATGAAGGACATAAGGATAAAAAGGATGATTATTATAAAGACCAAATTGTAAAACTTATCAACAACCCTGAAAAAAACCCTGTACATGAAGATGATCTTGACCTCGTTAAGTATTTGAGTGATGAAAAAAAATTAGGCAATATTAATGTGCTTAAGGAGTTAACAGTAACAGGTCAACTAAAAAATTATTCCAATATTAATGATGTAATTAATGCGATGCCACGGTTAATTATTACTTATAAGAGATTTTACAAATTTAATTATGCGCGTTTACCTTTTATTTTTTCCTTTTCAGATCATTGCCATAAAGAAACGCTTCCAACATCTTACGGAAGATATTTTCTTGAGCTTTTTCACAAGTATGACCAAATCGAATGGTTTTTTAGAAAAAAATCTACCTTAAAAGATCTAGCACATTTTTTGTCTTACAAATTTCCCATCGATTTTACCTTTACTCAACCATCAAAAACAAAAGGTAACGTTTTCTACAACATCGCGCTTTCTGGCGATGTTGACTTATTTGAAATTATTGAAAAGGAATATGCACCATCTGATTACTTTAAAATAGCTTTGAATATGGAATATGAAGAAAAACAAGATGATGCCAACTCAACCAATCAAATGGCAATTACATTATCAAGTCCTATAGATATAGCAGAGAAACAGAGCACTGAATTGTACGATGCCATGAAGAAGTATCGTAACGTATCACCCATTAATTAACTCGGTAACAAATTCGTGGGGATCAAAAAATTTTATATCAGAAACCTTTTCACCAAATGTGATGAAGCATACCGGAATCCGTAATTCATGCGCTATTGCAAAAATAACACCACCTTTTCCGGTACCATCAAATTTTGTCAAAATGATGCCGTTGACTTTCGTGCTTTCTGTAAACAACTTTGCCTGTTCAATTGAATTTTGGCCCAGCATCGAATCGAGTGTCAAAAACGTGCAAATTACGTCATCTGAAAAATGTTTTTCAATAACGCGCTTCATTTTTGAAAGCTCTGCCATTAAATGCGTTTTGGTTTGCAATCGGCCAGCGGTGTCAATAATCAAAATGTCGTAATTTCCCCTTTTAAATTGTTCACAGCCTGCAAAAACAACCGAGCTTGGATCTTGATTTTCTTTACCAGTGACAAGGTCAACACCCAATTCGTTTGTCCATGTTGCAAGTTGATCCGTGGCAGCGGCGCGAAATGTATCTGCTGCGACACAAAGCACTTTCTTTTTTTGCGCCTTAAAGTAATGGGCTAATTTTGCTATTGATGTTGTTTTGCCGCTTCCATTAATACCGACCAACATGAACACCTGTTTGTTTTGCCATGTTTTGCACGGTACCGCACTTAAGAGAACATCAAGTATTTCGATGAGCTCTTGCTTAAGTCTCAATCCATCAGTAATCTTCTGTTCTTTTACTTTATTGCGGATAGTTTGCATGATCATTTTTGTTGTCGTAATACCAACATCACTTGTTAACAATATGTCCTCGAGTTCGACAAAAAATGCTTCGTCGATCACCTGTTTTGAAAACAATGAAGTAAATTTCTCAGTAACACGAGAATATAACTTTTGACAATACCGCTTTATAAAACCAAACATGGACACTTTCAAACCAATTATGCTACTTTATATCGTACCGAATGAAGAAGGAGAATGCAAAATCGTGCCGCGTCTTGCGTTGTTTTTCACTCACATTGTTTCTATTCTCTCAATAAAATACTGCAGCTGCTGATATGTTGCCTGCGTTGTGATCTCATACTGGCTTGCATAAAAGGTAAGTCGTTCTAAAGACAGGAGACCAAGCTGTTTTTGTTGTACAATGAGCGCAAATAAAATGTCTTCACAACGCGGTAGGATATTTTTTTCGTGTGTCAGCCGAGACATATTATGCTGATTGGAAAAAAAATTCCTTGTTTCATCGATATTTGCCAAAGAAACAAAGGAATATAAGCGCACAGGAAATGGTGCTCTTGTATAAAATATGTGCCCACTTTGCTCATAACCAAGCACAAAGACGTTGCATGTTGTTTTTAAAAAATCGAAGAGATGCGGATATTCTTTACACATCTCTTCTTCAGTTTTTTTATACACATGCACACTATGCATTGGGTCAAGCGTCTCAGTTTTACTGTCATATACAACACCATAGGTAGTGTACTGCTTATCTTTTGTGATCACTAAAGATCCAAACGATGGGATAATATCCCATTGCCAACAATGCGCAGTGAAAGAGTCCAGCGAGCTCTGCACAACTTCAGCACATGGTTTTATTTGATCATCATCTGGAATATTCATGAATAATTCTTTTTATTTCTTCACAACGGTTATTTTTTTTATCAATACATTTTTAATGCGCAAAAAGAAAGTCAACCAGGCGGTACATATCGCGAGAAGCACGCTTGTGAGATACTATTGTCCAATGATCAAAAGATTTAATACCGAAAATAGGGGTTGCAATCATAGCAATATTTCCTCCAATAGCAGGGAGAAACATGTTTTCCAAACTGGCCAAAAGATAAAGAGGGACTCCTACTGCACCCTTGCCCATCGACTTTAAGAAAACAGAAGCATTCTTATTGGGATTTTTGTAAAAAATATAGCACCCTAACAACGATGCACTTATGGCGTAAGAGTTAAGTAATATATTTGAATGACATTGATTGCTGTAAAGTAACGCAAATAACGTGATAACGGACAAAAAATTTGTTTTCATATTGTTCAAAAGACAGGTATATATTTAACAAAATATCGAAAAATACATTTTTTGCAATGGGTATGTCGCGGTTTGTGTTGTGACAAGGTAAAAACTTCTTTTATAACAGTGATGATTTCAATGAAGCTAAATAAGAAATTTTTACTTTACTGCGACATTATCCATAAAATAATTTGCTGATTTGTGTATTATTCCATACAATTCTATTTGACCATTATCATATTGTTTTACATAAGGTTTTCATGAATATAGTACATACACTTTTTTTGTTGTTTTGTATCGGTAAAATATGTTGTTCGGATCAGCAACCAGAACCATTGCTGGGGCTATCGGCTTTATCTGTGACCAAATTATCCGATTCACCTGTTGAATTTTCCAGTATAATCAATTTTCCTGCCGAACTTCGTTTGATCATTGCCGACTATTCAGACAATTTTAAGGGAGCATATTGTTTGTTTACCAAAAAAGAAATAAAAGAAGAAAATAGCATTTATTACAAATGTGTACTCAAAAAATATTTAGAAAAAATTGTTCAAGGCATCGCAATAAAAAATCTTCGATGTGAAAACTATGAAAAAGGTATTTTTAAGACCTGGAAATATTCTTTGAGCTTGGTATCTACACAATTTATTGCGGTGCTTAACTATTATTATAAAAAATATATGGACAACCCTTCCAATGTCATTACCCATTGCAACGCCAACCTATTTACATTAAAACAGGGATTATTATTACGAGAATTATGCCCTCAAATAAATGTTGTTAGTCCAGAAGAAATATACAATGATTATGAAAATGTAAAGCTACAGGCGGCAATCATCACGCAACAGAATGAAACATGTACCTTGCATAGAATAATGAATCGTGAAAATTTCTTTGATTGTCTCAATACACATTTTTTGAATACAAACATTCCCCCTGCAGTCTTGTTTAAAAGGGTTACTGTGTTCAAAGAGTATCAAAATAGTGATGTTATAGAGATGCCCGGGAATTTTTGGGTGCTTAATTTTATAGACAAGCAGGAGGAGCCATTGTTATGCAAATTGATAACGAACAAAAAACTTGGAGATATCCGTCTCTATTCATACTCTTTTATAAAAATAATAGTTGACATGGGAGCAGATGTTAATGTCACGAACGAATGGGGATATACTCCCCTGTTGGTATGTCCATACAGATTTCATGAAGACGATAAAGAAATTGCGGAATTATTAATTTCTAAGGGAGCAGATGTTAATGCAAAAACCACTGACGGAGATTCTGTCCTTCATATCGCAATCATTAACAAGAGAATAGAGATGATAAAACTATTACTTGAAAATGGTGCTGACATAAACGCAAAAAACCATAAGAACGAAACACCTCTTGATCTTGCTATTCTATATAAATATACGGACATTACAGAACTATTAGTTGAAAAGGGAGCCAAAACTAACGCAAAATATCTACAAAAATAGAATCTTTTGTCAATACATTTTAATGCCTAAAAAGAAAATCAACTACGACATTATCCATAAAATTTTTTGCTGATTTGTGTATTATTCCATACAATTCTATTTGACCATTATCATATTGTTTTACATAAGGCTTTCATGAATATATTACATACACTTTTTTTGTTGTTTTGTATCGGTAAAATATGTTGTTCGGATGAGCGATCAGAAACATTACAGGAATTGCCAACTTTATCTGTGACCAAATTATCCGATTCACCTGTTGAGTTTCTCAATATAACCAATTTTCCTGCCGAACTTCGTTTGATCATTGCCGACTATTCAAACAATCTCAAGGGGGCATGTTGTTTGTTTACCAAAGAAGAAAGAGATGGAGAAAATAGCGTTTATTATAAACACATACTCAAAAAATATTTAGAAAAAATTGTTCCAGGCATTGCAGTGAAAAATCTTCAATGCGAAAACTATGAAAAAGATATTTCTAGGACCTGGAAATATTCTTTACGATTGGTATCTGCGCATTTTATTGCAACACTCGATACTTGTTATAAAAAATTTATGGATAATTCTCGCAATGTCGTTACACATTGCAACGCCAAGTTATTTACATTGGAAAGTGGATTATTATTAAGAGAATTATGCCCTCAAATAAATATTGTTAGTTCAGAAGAAATATACACTTCTGATGAAAATGTCATGCTACAGGCAGCGATCATTACGAAACAGGATGAAACATGTACCTTGCATAGAATAATGAATCATGAAGATTTCTTTGAGTATCTAGACACACATTTTTTTGATACAACCGCAATTTCAAGGGTTATTGTATTTAAAAAGTATCAGAGTAGTGATTTTATATTGACACTCGCGAACAACAAAAAATATTTTCGGTTGTTCGATATTATTAAAGACGAGGAAGAAACACCATTGTTATGTAAATTGATAGAGAACGAAACAGCTGAGGGCGGTCCTGAGTATTCGTACTTGTTTATAAAAACAATAATTGACATGGGGGCAAATATTAATGTCACAACTAAAAATGGATATACGCCCCTGTTGTTATGTCCACTCAGATTTGGTGAAGACGATGAAGAGGTTGCGGAATTGTTGATCTCCAGAGGAGCAGACGTTAATGTAAAAACCATTTACGGCGATTCTGTCCTTCATATCGCAGTCATTAGCAAGAGGAGAAAGATGGTAAAACTATTGCTTGAAAATGGGGCTCAGATAAACGCAGAAAATAACAGCAAAAAGACACCGCTTGATCTTGCAATTAGATCTCAACATACGAAGATTCAAGAGCTATTGATTAAAAAGGGGGCACATCAAAACGTCTCTTCTCATAACCGAGACAAGAACCCCATGGAATATTTGATGCGTGTCTTTTGAGCGTTATTTGGCAAATATGGGGTCGATTGTATCGTTCGCCATGAAGCATAAAATCGAATTTTGCCCGGATAAATAATGTTTTTATTGACAAATAGGACTTGTTTTTATTACGATTTCAGTAGGTGGTCGAGTACCACACGTATAATAGACAATTGAAAACAGGAGAAATCCATGAACAATAAGAAATTTGGAAATACCAATGGTATGGACAAAAAGACTATGAAGGATCAAGATCTTAACGGTTCAAAGTCAACAAAACACGGTTCATCACGTGGAATGAATGACGAAGAAGGATCAATGGGTCGAGGAAAATCTACAAAGCCTGAAACAGGAAAAGATTTTTCAGAAGGCACAAGCCAAAACAAAGATAGAAACGGTTCATCAAAATATTAATCATTTTTTCTTTTTGTCATCAAAATCAAGAACTGAGTCTTGAAAGGAATATGGAAAACAGTTTAATTACTATGACCATTCATTTTCAAACTCAAAAAAAGAGCGACTTTGTTGTTGCTCTTTTTTTTGCCACTCAAAGAACATTCTCATGCCTGCATTGTTCATACGTGACATTGTCGTATTGTATATTACTCCCGAACACACCAAGTGAGAAAAGATATGTCACAATTTGAAAAACGTTTTTTTGCTGCATTATGTTGTTTTTTGCTGTTATATTTATGGTTACCACAAAAGCAGATCGACACGATTACTACACAAAATATTGTTAATGAAGAACGCTCAAAAGAGGTACTGATGCAGTCGACAGTCATGAATGAAAGTATTGAAAATACAATGTATCGTTTTGTCATCCACAAACATGATGCGAGTCATTTGCATTATGATCTTCGACTTGAACATACTGGTGTTTTAAAATCATGGGCGATTCCAAAAGGCATTCCAACAAAAATCAACATAAAACGACTTGCAATTCAAATGCCCGACCATGAACTCTCGTACATTAACTTTGAAGGAGAAATAGAAGAGGGTTATGGCGCCGGGACGGTCGAAATTTGGGACGCGGGTACCTACCAAAATCTTCATCAAGATAAAAACGGAAAAGAAATATCGCTCACAAAATCATTACGCGACGGCGTTCTTGATATTGAATTTTTCGGAGAAAAAATCAAGGGTCGATATACGCTTATTCGCATGAAACAAAAACACGCAAAGGATGCTGAGTGGTTGATTACCAAAGTCGGTAAGATGAAAGGAAAAGCGAATTAACATGGCACTGCTTTTTTAAGTACTGCAATCATTTTTCGATTAAAACATGGTATGCTTCGATAAGCTCACGCAATTTCTTATTTGCTTCATCTTTTAACACTGGATCTCTGTAACGATCTGGATGATTTTCCTTGGCAAGTTTTAGAAATGTCCGTTTAATTTCTTGCAATGGAGTGTTTTCAGAAATCCCTAATCTTCTAAAAGCTTCTTGACGGGTGATTTTTGAACTTTTTTGTCGCTCTTGCCGTTCTTCACGCTGTTGTTCATTAGAGTGCCTTTGCCGTTCTTTAAACCCCCGAATTATTTGCTCGATCTCATTTTCCAAATTTTGCATGTCGGTTTCGTTAATCGGATTAATATGACTTATAAACAATTCCGAGGTCGCTTTAAAATTTTTATTTTGGAGCAAATTGGGATCAATAGTTAAATTCATATCCCTTTTTTCATCAAAAATCAACGTACTGTACTTCCATTTCTTCAAGTTGGGATACTCTTTTAAAAGAGGATTATTTTTTTTCAATATCAATGCAACAATTTCAGAGTTAGAATGTTGATAAGGGAAAGTACCAGAATAATTTGAATATTTTTTTATTGTATCGATGATTTCGATCTGTCTTTCATATCTAATGTGTAAGTCTAGATCACCCATCCTATTATCAATATTAGAAAAAAACCGAGTTGTTTCAGCAGGTAGATCCAGATCTTTCCTCCTCATTGGGTAATAAAACAACCTTCCCATAACACTAGTAACATAATCGAAAGGGTCCTCGTGCTGCAGTTTTCTGAAAGGATCCTTGTACAACAAACAAGTTTCCCAGTCTAAAGGAAGAGTCACAAGAGGGTTTACAAAAGTTAAAATCGTAAATGGATCATTAATCCACTTTTTCTGCGTGCCTGTTCCTTCTTTATTAATCTTTGATTTTTCCAACTCAAAACAAATACGCCTTACTCGCGGTATATTATTAAGTAAGACAACCTCACCATTTTTCTGTGCATCAATCATTCGGTCAAAAAGCTGTTTATGGAGTGCCCGAATTTCACTTTTTCTATTTTCTGGTAGCAACGTTTCTTGGGGATGATTTTTATCAACAACATGAAACATTTCATCCAATATTTTTACATGTTCAGCATAAAGCGCGGTCTCACGTGGTTTAGTAAATTTTGCACCAAACCACGCAGAAAGATAACCAAATAGTCCCTTGTTTTGGTATTGTTGATTGTTTTGTTCTGGTGGTGTCGTTTTTGTGCTATAAAATCGAACGAATTTTTTTCTTGTCCCAAAACTTTTTTTTGATTTCAAAAACTTTTTTTTGCTCGATAATGATGTAGATCGCGGCAGTCTTTTTGCAAGACCACCATACCGCTGCAATGATCCATGACTATGGGTATGCAATAACACAAGAACAATCATCAATACTTTACAAATACTCATTTATTTCCTTCAAAAAGTTCCTATGCAATCTAAACACATGACATTTTATATTACAATTATAGAAAAAACAAGCCAAAAAAATCAATGTGTGTTGTCATCTCAAAATGACCACTTGACAACAACCGTATGATCAGACCCAATTTCTTTCAAAAACTTTTCGCCGACATATTGAACATATTTGCTTCGGTTTTAGGTCACCACGTTGCAGCGATTTTGAAAATAGCCGTGTGATGGAACGAGAAGAAAATATCAATTTTACCCTTTGTGTATAAAAACAACGGTATTGCTTGACAAAAATTGCATAATGACGATATTGTGAATGAATAGTATATTGCGTCGGAATGGTTACATGATATATCCTTTTTGGATCCTTAATAGTGCTCTTCTCGGTCTGCTTTTTGTTGCATACGTTATTTTACGATTGTTACAGATTCAAATACCGGAACGGTCAAGCATTCAACCAAAAGCGAAGCTACTTCCTGAACGTGTTACATTTGTTAATATTGAAAAGATTTATAAAAAAGATTTGTTTAATACAGTTAAAGAACAGGTACCGCCAAAACAATTAGCTCCAGAACCACTTCCTATGCCCCCGGCAATTCCACGCGTTTCCCTGCCCCAAGTACCTCCGGCACAGGCAGAACCAAAATTTTTAGACCCATTGAACATCACGCTCAAGGGCATTTTTTTTGTTGGCCCACATAAGAAAGAAAATTCAGCAATTATTCAAAACAATACGACCAATGAAGAAATTACAGTAATAGTTGGAAGTAAAATTCAAGATGCATCAGTTATGAGAATATTTAAAAATAAAATTGTTATCCTCCGACTAAATGGTCAGCAAGAAATCCTTTATTTGCGAGAAGAGGATGCAAAAGTTGATAATGCCTACGGCTATTCAGATGACTGGAATGATGTTATTACGAAGGTCAATGATTATGAATATAACATTAATCTACAAGAATTTATGGTGCGAATTTCTAATGTCGGTGAGTTTTTGTACATGCTCGGTGTTACTACCGCATACAAAAATGGTAAAAGTATTGGATGTAGAATTGGAGTAACTGACCAAAAAAGTTTAGGTTTTTTTCTTGGTTTCAAGACAGGTGACGTTATTACTATGATTAATGGCAAACCAATTTTGACGACGCAAGATCGTCTTGATGTTTTACAAAGCACTGCAAACAGCGCTGTCGATTCTATTATCGTTGAGGGATTACGAAATGGAAAAAAGCTTGAGCTTACCTATACATTGAAAAATGTCGTTATCAAGCCTTTTCCCGGAGCAAAAAATACCAAGGTGACTCTCAATGAAGCAATTTTGAAATCGCCGGAATATAAAAAAGATTTACTGGTTAATACACAAAACTACCTAAAAACACAAGAACGCGCTATGCTTAGTACCAAGGGTAAAAAAAATAAGTCTAGGTATTGAGCATGTTTGTTTTGCTTTTCTTTCTTTTCTCTCTCAGTCTCTTCGGTTCAGCCGATGACTCCTCCTTCAGTTTACAACAAGCTATCTTGTCACCATTCAATTTTTTGATGGCACAAAATGAACAGGAAAAAAAGGACGCGGAGGATGATGTTGCGAAGCCCACACCTGATACACCTCAAGAAACTTCTCCTGAGTCTGTGCCCGGTATTCCTGAATCTGTATTCCCATCGAAGGTGCCCGCCGAGGAAAAAGAAGCAAAAATAATGCTTGAACCGGAGACAAACACTATCGAGTTAGATCTTGATAATGCCGATCTTAGTACTCTTGTTGAACAAGTACGAACAATTTTTAATGTGACCTTCATCTCAGACGACATGATTGAACCACTCCCACCCGAAGTTCGTACAATTAAAGGAAACAAAATATCATTCAAAACCAATAAGCCCCTTTCAAAAGAGGAAGCGTGGAATGCATTCGTTATGCTTATGGATGTTGCAAAATTCAGCGTAATACCATATAACGCTGCGAAAACAGTGTATAAAATTGTTTCGACTGAAAAAGCAAAAAAACAAGCGCTGCGATCATTTATTGATGTCCATTCAGATGCATTGCCTGATAGTGATGAAGTAATCAGGTATGTTTATTTTGTTGAAAATACTAATCTTGATGCACTGATGCCGGTGATCGATGGTTTGCGGAGTGTCACGTCAGATCGGATTATTCTCAAGAATCATAAAGCGTTTGTCCTTACAGATAAAGCATATAACATTAAAATGCTCTTAAAAATCGTAGAAGATCTTGATTCGGATTATACACCGGAAATGTTATCAGTTATAAAATTACGTCATGCTGATGCGCGCCAGGTGTATGAATTGTATCAAAATTTAATGCCAAAAGAAGAAGCGATGAGAATGACTGCACGACAACAGCCAACAACGCTCTATTTTCCAGAAAATGTGCGCCTCTTTCCGTATCCTTATGCAAATCTTGTGGTATTAATGGGACCACGTGATTCGCTTGAGAAAATAGAAACATTTATCACAACACATATCGATGTACCACTTGAGCAGATGTACACACCGTTTTTTATCTATAAATTGAAATACGCAGACGCTGAAACAATTGCTGACATTCTAAACAACATGGCACAATTTGGCAAAAGTGATGAATCTGGTCGCGCCGGTGGCATTAAAGGGGACACCCGTTATTTAGGGCTCGTCTCATTTGTCGCCGAAAAGGAGACGAATAGTGTGATCATGAAAGGGAAATATGAAGATTATCTTATTGTTAAGGACATTGTCGATAAGCTTGATGAACAACAACCACAAATATCAGTTCAGTTTTTAATCACTTCTGTTGAAGTTGATAATAATAAATCGCTTGGTGCACAAATTCGAAGTAAGCAGCCCGGTCCAAGTATGTGGGGTACAAATCTTGAATTTCAAACATCGGGATTGTATGGCACAAGCAAAATTGTTCCAGACACAACAGCATCACTTGGTGTTGAGCGAATTTTGGGTAACCTTTTGACATTAATTAATGGGGCAGTTTCTGGCACAACGATTGTTTCTCTTGGGTTAGATAAATTTGGCGTCTGGGGTATTTTTGAAATGTTGGAAACAATAACAAATGCAGAGGTTATTTCCAATCCATTTTTTATCACAACAAATAAAACGCCGACATTGATTTCGGTCGGTGAGGAACGCCGTGTTGTTACGGCAACAATTTCTGGAGCAAGCTCAAATACAGAAGCACGCGGCTCAGATCGTGCATTATTAGAGGTCAAGACAACGCCGCAGATTAACTCGGACGGAAAAATTGTGCTCAATCTTGATATCACAATCAATGATTTTATCAATCCAGCAAATTCTCAAAATAACGCTGACAAAACTTTGAAAAACGTGAAAACAAACCTCGTGCTTGCCGATGGAGAGGTACAAGCAATGAGCGGGTTTATCAAAAACAAGACAATTTACGGTCAATCAAAAACTCCTATTTTGGGCGATATACCGTTTCTTGGTTGGTTATTTAAAAATAAGAAAGTAGAGGTAATTGATCAGCACCTCCTGATACTCGTTACGGTAAAAATAGTTGATACAAAGGATACAACGGTCATTGATCTATCAACCGATCAACGCATCAAGCAATATCACGGAGCTCTTGACTCCATGAATGCTGGATCTTCGCGCAGAGACCCGGTTCACAAAATGTTCTTTGAGGCTCGTAATAAATCAGAGGACTTAGTTGAAAACTATATTTTTGAACGTAACAAAAAAAGCAGGAAAAGACAGAGAATGCGCAAGAAGCGCTCCATGACGGAGACAGCATGATTTCATTTTTAAAAGAGGTGTTTCTTCCGGCACAGTTTCGTGATTATTTTCTTTTTTCAACCTCTTTTTTGGCTATTGAATATGATGAAAATAAAGTCCGCGCTGTTAAATTAACTGCTGTTGGTCGCACAAGGTCAATTGCAAACGTTGTCGTAAAATCAATAGAGATTGAAAACGCTGAAAACAAACAAAAGGCAATTTCACGAGCAATAGAAGCTGTTGTAAAAGAGGTTGGTACCTATCAAGAACTCATACTCGTACTTCCCAATGAAGGAATTATTTTCAAGGAACTTTCCGTCCCTTTCATTGATCGACAGAAAATTAGTGAAATTTTGCCCTTTGAAATCGAGCCACTTATCCCATTTGCAAAGGAGCTTGCTCGAATTGAGTTTATTCAAACAAAAATACATGCAGATGGAAGATCAGATGTTTTGGTTGCTATCGCTCAACAATCATTTATTGATCAACATATTGCGCCATTTCAATCTGCTGGACTTATTGCGCAGCGTGTGTCGGTACGCGCATTTCTCATGTGGTATGCTTTTATACATGCAAATGTACTTTCTCCCCAAGAGCATCTTGTCATTGATTTAAATGACGATCATTGTTCATTGCTTTTTTTTGTTCAACAGCAACTCCGCATTGTTCGCGTTATTCCATACGGCTTACAAGTTATTATAAATCAGATCACGCAAAACTCGCATCAATCATCCAAAGAGATACTGGAAACATTGCTGCAAAACATAGAGCTGCTCCCCGAATCAGCACAAGCATCCTATAGTCTTGGAATAAAGAAGCTTAAAACTGATTTATTTTTTACCATTCAATCACTGGCTCCTCACCATACTGCACTCGCGATTACTTGCATACACAAAGAATATGATCTTCGAGGTTTAGCACATCTCCTTGCATCTGGGCTTCGCGCTGAGGTTCGACCATTAATCACCGCAGATCTTGTTTCAAAGCTTCAGATAGATAATGGACAAAAAATCAATCATCAATTTTTAACATGTATGATTGCTGCGTTACCAGCACCGGATATCATGTCTGTTAATTTTGTGCGCGGAATTGAAACAAAAGCACTCCGTAACCTCTATATACGCCAGGTGGCAACGGCCTTGATTATTGGACTTGTGATTGTATTTTTTGTTATTTTTTCATATCGCAACAATCTTAATGTGTTAAAAAATGAGATGCAAATTTCTGAGACAGAGGTAATAACGACACTGCGTTCAGAGTTTGATATCCCAGCTGAAGAAAAAAGCGTTGATGATGTTATTACCTATGCATCACGTGAAGTAGAAAAGAAGCAAAAAACATGGCTTGCATTTTCAAATCAGGCACGAACATCGCTGCTTCAGTATCTTTTGGAGCTCACAGAACGTATTAATCAAGAGGCTCTTGGTTTCGTTCTTGAACGGATTACTTTTGACCAAAATAGGATAATTTTGAAAGCTGAGGTTCGTGATTATGAAGCGTTAAAAATATTGGAGCGGGAGCTTCGTCAATCAAAATTATTTACGTATATTGAACCGCAAGCTAATCCCCGTTTTACAATGACCATTAATCTGCTACCACTCGGAGAGCAAGAATGACATTTTTTGAAAAAATTCGCTCCTTTATCTCCTCCATGTCGCAACGTGAATTTCAGATATATAGTCTCTCAATTATAGGTGGTATGTTTCTCTTTATTGTTGCTGTTAATGTACAATTATATCGTAAATCGCGCGTTCTATACAAACAAATAAAGACTTTGAATAATGAGCGCGAAGAGCATGTAACAGAAATCCTCACCCAAGGAACTCTTATCAAACAACAACAGGAAGAGATGAATCGCATCTTGTCTGAAGATCTTGATTTTAAAATTGCAGGATATTGTAATTCTGTTCTAAAAAAATTGGGGTTATTGAATAAAAAAGTAACAGAAACAGCAACACAGACTGACGTAGATCAGATACACCGAGAAAGTACATTACAAATTCGCCTGGAAGAGATGAACATGAAGGAATTAACGGAGCTCTTGCAAGTATTTGAAAATAATAAACGAATTTACACAAAGCATCTGGAGGTCGCAAAATCTGCAAAGAAGCCAAATACTATAGATGTACAATTAACCATAACAACGATGCTTTTAAAAACATTCAGTGAACCATGATGTATATGAATATTTTATTTTTTTTCTTATTGCTTTTTGTGCATGTAACCCATGCAGGAAGCATATTTGTTCAGGACCAACCTGATACGCATGAAACAGTTCCAGCACAACCTGTACCTGACAACGGTGTGCGCGACGATACGCATAATAATGAAAAAGATTTATTGGTTTCATTTTCATATTCACGAGTCAATTTGACAACTATTATTAATCAACTCGCTCAGTACAAATCGTATAATGTTGTTTTTCCCGTTGGTCAAAATACTATTAATGCGGTTGTATCCTTTTCTTTGAATGAACCAATATCAATTGATCACGCCTGGGACATGCTTATTTCTATTCTTGATGTTGCTGGGTACACAGTCGTACCGCGAGGCAACACGATTTCAATAGTAAAAAACAACAAGGATGTCTCGCGTGAATCATATAGGACCTTTATCGGTGTTGAGCCAAAAGATATACCGGACATGCATGAGATGATTCGGTATGTGTACTATCTTGCAAATATTCGTTTCACAGAAAAAACGGGAGAAAGTGAGCTTGCAACATTATATAAAGCAATGATGCCCGCTGAAGCTCTCTTTGCATTTGATTCGACAAGTAACGCAATTATCATGGTTGGTAAAACCAATGATGTTAAGGCATACATGGATATTGTTATGCAGCTTGATCAAGTAAAATTTCAGGAATCATTTGAGATTGTGCAACTCCAACATACCAATGCTGCTGTTATTGCACAATTAATTAACGAATATTTAATCAAGCAGGATGGCACAAATCGATATCGTATCGATGCAAAGCGTCCTCCAGAACACGCGTATATCAGCCCTTTTACAAAAATCATTCAGGTTCCGCAAGCAAATAAACTTATATTGCTTGGTGCTCGGCAATCAATTGATCGCATTAGAGATTTTGTGCATAACGTGCTTGACGTGGATTTGACCAAACAAAATAGTCATGCGCAACCAATTTTACATATTTATGCATTGCAATATCGAGATGCAGAATCACTTGCTGATGTATTAAGAAAAATTGTGGAGTCATCGCGTGCAGGGGGAAGCGAACAAGCTCGAGGAAGAACTATTGCTGGCGGTCCAGAACGTTCGTTTGAAGAAGTAGTTATCGTGGCCGATAAGCCAAAGCGTGCGGAAGAGCTACAATACTATGGTGGTAACAAACTTGTTGTTGCGTGTTCAAACAAAGATTGGGAACAGCTTGAAAAATTAATTGAACAACTTGATCAACCAGAGCCAATGATTTTTATAGAGATCCTCGTTGCAGATTTGACACTCGGTGATAGTCGTTCTTTAAGCTCACAGTTTCGTATCCCTGCAAAATTTTCTATGCCCGCATCAACGCAGATGCAATCAGGTCAGCTTGATACAACATCTGGAGCGCCTGCAATTATTGGTAGCCCAAATCAAACCAATCCAGAAACGATACAAGCTGATTTACTGCAAAATTTTACCACGGGCGATACACCACAATCGCTTGCATCATTCGCAGTTCCTGGTGCGACCCTTGTTTCGCTTAATGATAGTGACGGAAGAACGTGGGGAATACTTGACATTTTAAGTCGGCTCAACAATTCAAAGACCATTTCGCATCCTCATGTTACCTGTGCAAACAATCAAAAAATTGTTATTGCAAATGGTGAACAAAGATTCCTCTTGGATGAGGCATCTGGTGGTACTGGTGCCCCGGTTACACGAAATAAATTTATTAACGCTGAGTTAAAGGTTGAACTTACGCCACGAATTACCGGCGAGCTTGTCTATATGCAGGTTAAAATATCAATCAACGATTTTATCGATGCTGCGGGCAATCAAACGGTGCGTCAGCTTGAAATGAATGTTATCGTTCCAAATGGCGGCATTTTTGCAGGCGGTGGACTCGTAAAGGTAATTAATAGTGAAACAGTATCAAAGGTTCCAATTTTAGGAGATATTCCAATCATAGGCCCCCTCTTTTTTTCTAAGAAGAATACATCAATCACGCAAAACAATCTTGTCGTCTTTATTTCGCCGACCATTATCTACTCACAATATCATCAAGAATTAAATGAGCATACTCAGGACTACATAGAAATTGCGCAAAGTTATGGAAAAAATAGCGGCTTGTTTGATGCGTTGAAAGATCCTATAACACATTGGTTCTTTCATACAACATCACAAACAGACGAGAGCATTGGCGAGTTTCTTGCATCAGCAAAACTACAAGAAAGTAAACCAGCCGAGCAGCAAGCAGAGCCAGAGTCTGCAACAGCGGTTGATGAAGTTGCAGTTCCACAACATGCTACAAAACCTGTTGAGGACAACGTTACTCAGTTAAAAGATAAGTTGCAAAATGAAGTAAATCCATTTTTACAAAAACAACCCATTGACATAAAAAGGGGTGACGAATAGCACTGCATATTTCAATAGACGGTAGCTTCCTGTTGTTTTTCTCTTGACGTATTGTCCATTTTCGCTTTTGCTTCAGATTCGTTGAGCCACGCTTCATGTTCAATGAGATACTGCATCTGGAATTCAACAACTTGTTCGTCAAACTCTCTAACAAGACTTTCTGCACCACCGTAATGATAACCAATAAAGGTTATATCACGATTATTCATTTCTTTTCTGACATCTTCTACGTTTTGTAATACATCATCAAAAAATATAACTTTCTTCGGCATCAAGGATACTGTATCAAATAGCTCTCCTATCACAATACCTTTACTTAATTTACCGGTACACAAAATTCCCTGATACAATACTGGATGGTATGTATAATCACCATCTCCGTCCTTCAGACTTTTCAATTCCGTGTCAGGAATATTTGATTTAGTAAAATCAATATCCACTCTTTTTAATTTTTTAAAACGAAGTTCTGGATAATAAGAAATAACATGGTCCCCACGGGCCGGAATTGCAGTACAAGCTAAAACAACCACGCCACGATTCTGTAAAGATCTAATAACCTGAGCACTATCCTGTTCAATTAAAACGAGATTTTCCGAATTCTTCCAAATGCTACGATAATATGCCGCGGGTTTTCCGGTACTTGCCACTGTTACTCCAGAAAGACCATATAAAGATCGAATTATATGAGCAGATTGCAATTCAAGTACACACTGGTCCTGTTTGGGATAATCTGTGCCATATAATATCTTTAAATTGAGCTTATGGAAAAAATCTTCATGTAATAAAATATTTTTTCGCCAAAGTGATTTATTTTCTGAAATCGTAAGCGTCTCATCAATATCAAAAAATATTACAGTATCAGTATCAATTTCATCCAGAACTGCCTGCGCCTCTTTTAATGAAGTGATTGAGATAATCTGCTGATTACAAGACAGAACATAAAACAAAAAAACAAATACTACCAGGATACAAGACACGTCTTTACCCCTTGTTCATTGCTACTACTTCTTGTGGACCTTTGGATCGCAATGCCAAATTGGCGATTTTTAGGAAGAATTGATGTAACTGATTATATTTTTGTGTTGATCCTTGTGTAATATTACCGAATTTACAAAATAATGATCCGGTAAGCGCCAAATCAACAATAAAATCATCCTCAGTTTCACATGACCTTCGAGAGAAGACTATTTCAAGGTCCTTCGCTTTTGCTGCGTTAATCGCATTGATTGTTTCAGTGACGGTTCCTACTTGGCTCGGCTTAATAATAACCGCATTAATCATCTCTTGAATGTCCGGTCTTTCGATATGTTTTACTTGCGTGGCGCAAAGATCATCGCCAACGATATAATATTTGTCTTTTGACATATGTTTTAATTGTTTCCACGCATCATGATCATGTTCAGCAAAAGGATCTTCTAAATATTTAATAGGGTATTGAGATACAAGTGTGTTATACCAAGTCAGAAGCTGATCACTTGAGTAGGACTTGCCGGTTTGGCCAAACCGGTACATTCCTCTTTTTTTATCAAACCACGTTGATGCTGCACAATCAAAACCGATTGCAAAACTATCTGACAATTCACTCAGATGGATGGCTTCTAAAAGTAATTCGATAGGTTGATCTACGCTATCCCACTGTGCTGCTATACCACCTTCAAGGCCAAATCCATAAAAAATTGATCGTTTTTTAAGTAATCTTTGTAAGGTAAGAAAAACCTCTTGCGCATAAAATAGAATTGAAGAAAAGGTTGTACCCTCTTCAAACACTGGTACAAGCAATATTTCCTGAAGCGCGATTGTTGGCAATGAAACGTGTGCGCCGCCATTAATGATATTAATAAGTGGATCGGGTATACGAAATTTCTTTTGGGTGATCTTGTCAGAAAGAAAGTTGTTAAGATTCGTATCTTTTTGCGTCGCCTCTGCACGACACGCTGCAATACTTGTTGCAAGAATTATGGAGGACCCGAGTCGCTGCTTATTTTCCGTACCGTCAACTTCACATAAGATTTTGTCTACCTCGTTCGATGTTACCTCTTTCCCAACCAAAGCTCGTTTCATTTCAAATAGTGCCTGATTGATTTTTCCCTGATTTGGAGTAAAAACGAGCTCGTCTTCAACATCAGCTGATGGCTCAATCGAGCCATCATAGCTTGGTTCGTACATACTTTTTGATGTTCCTTGTGCGGCGGACCCAGGATATCCATAAAAACTATCATCGCCCTCGAGGAATAATTCAACAGACACTGTTGATGTTCCGGCTGTTGTTAAAATTTCATATCCTTTGATATCGACTATTTTCATAATGTGTTCTCTTGTTTTGTTGTTCTATTTTGTTCGTTTTAATCCATATTCTCGTAGTTGTCGCTCATCAACTTCTGTTGGTGCATGCATCAATGGGTCATATCCTCGCGTAATCTTTGGAAATGCAATAACTTCTCGGATTGACCTGTTTTTTGTGAGTAGCATGACAAACCGGTCAAGACCGAGGGCAATACCTCCATGAGGTGGGAACCCGTATTCTAAAGCTTCAAGTAAAAACCCAAATTTTTCTTTTGCAACCTCTTTTGAAATCCCCAACATCTCAAACACTTTTTCCTGCACATCATGATGATGAATCCGAATTGATCCGCCACCAAGTTCAACTCCATTTAAAACAAGGTCATACGAACGTGCCTTCATCTGGTCCGGAGTTTGCTCTTGCCAGCCGGCTTGTGGCGATGTAAATGGATGATGAGCAGAAACGTATTTTTTTGTTTCTTCATCATATTCAAATAATGGAAAATCAGTAATCCAACTAAAGTGAAATGCATCCGGATCCACAAGCTTCAATTGATCGCGAATTATCAATCGAAGGCGGCCAAGAAATGTCCACGCCTCTTTGTATGCGCCAGCAATAATCAATAATACACTGCTCACTTTAAATTCAGGAATAATGCTTTTTACTTGAACAATAAAATCCGACGGCAAAAATTTTGTGACTGGTGAATCAATTTCTGTGTCTGTTTTTGCACGAATCCACAAGAGTCCTTTTGCTCCCATCTCTTGTGCTAATGAAACAAAGCGCTCTAATTCTGACCTTGAAAAATCACGGTCATGCAATGCAAGTGCGCCGATTTTTCCCTTATTTTGAACAACTGTTTTTAAAAAGCTTAATTCAGTGTTTGCAAATAGTGATGTTAAATCATGAATGGGAAGGTCAAAACGAAAATCTGGCTTATCAGTTCCATAAAGCGCAAACGCTTGATCATACGTCATGCGTGGCAATGGCAGCGTAAGCGTTTTTCCAAACACCGTTTTTAAAAGATGAGAAAGTAATTTTTCAATAACCGTTTGTATATCAATCTCATCGATAAATGACATCTCAAGATCAAGTTGAGTAAATTCAACCTGCCGATCCGATCGCAAATCTTCATCGCGAAAACAGCGCGCAATTTGAAAATAGCGTTCAAGTCCCGCACACATCAGAAGTTGTTTGTAAATTTGCGGTGACTGGGCAAGCGCATACACTGTTCCGGATTGATAGCGTGTTGGAACGAGAAATTCTCGAGAACCGCCAGGAGTACTTTTAGTAAGTACTGGCGTTTCAATTTCGTAAAATTCCTGATCTGCCAAACTGTTTCGTATCGCAAGAACAATTTTATGACGAAGGCGCAGTTTTTCTTGCATTTCTGGTCGTCGAAGATCAAGATATCGATATTGCAATCTCAATTCTTCATCAACAGATTCAGCGTCTGAAAGCAAAAATGGTAATGTTTTCGATTTTGTAATAATGGTAAGTTCAGAGACGCGAATTTCAAAATGTCCCGTATACAAATCTTTATTGACCGTTTCTGCCGAACGTTCTTGCAAAACACCCTTGATTGAAATAATAAATTCTGATCGAAGATGTTGCGCCTCATGATGAACATCAGATGAAAATGCCTCATCAAATACGATTTGAATGATACCACTGCGATCTCGTAAATCGATAAAAATGAGCCCGCCGTGATCGCGGCGTGAATAAACCCATCCAACACAGTACAACTGTTGATGTAAAAAAGCCCTGTCGATATTGCCACAAAAAATTCTTGCGTCCTTGTGCATAAAAACTCCTTGAAATCATACTTTTATGGTAACAGAGAAATACAATTCTACAAACGAAAAAGAGATCTGAATGTTCAGATCTCTTTTTCGTCGCGATTGATTCTAATTTGGTTTACTTGAGAACTTCGCCCAATGCTTTCAGACGAGCAGGCAAATTTTTAAAGGCATAGAAAGTGAATGCACCAACAAATGCAAGTGCAAGCGTACTTACGCCAGTACCGATCGTAGTCGTTTTGCTCCACTCACCTTTGTCTTCACGTAATGCTCTTAAAGAAATCGTTAATCCGAAACCGGCCATCCCTGCCACTCCTAAGAACGCCATCCCCTGATTTAAAGTCAATCCAGACCAATTAACTTTATCACCTGCTTGCATACTGTGATTTAAACAAACACTCACAAAAGTTATCAGTAATAGTTTTTTATACATTATGAGCCTTTCTTTTAAAAATTAAAAACGTGTTTAACTTCGCTAATTGTACTATTTTCATTTTATTTTGCAATATTATTTTTTCAAAAAAACTTGTTTACACCCGTCATTTCTCATGATGTGCATAATAATTAACCGCTTTCAACCAACCATCAGGCGTTCCAACATCAAAATGAACCCCGTCAAAAAGCATTGCAAAAATTGGATATCCTTTTAAAAGGAGCATCTGAATTGCATCAGTCAGCTGATATTCTCCCTTTGCACCGGGTTGAACATTTTCCAAACAATCGAAAATATCGCGATGTAATATATATCGCCCGACAATTGCATAACAAGATGGTGCGGCTGCTTTAGTTGGCTTTTCAACGATGTCATTAATAGTAAAAACATTATGCAATTTTTGATCCTGCAATGATACAATTCCATAGCAGGATACAAGATTTTCTGGAACTTTTTTGATTGCGATAACTGATGCATTGTATTGTGTAGAAATGACCTTTAATTGCTGCAATACTGGCACATGCGCAAAAATAATATCATCCGGAAGCATAACACCAAAAAAATCTTCTTTTACATGTGACGCTGCTTGCAAAACGGCATGCCCCAATCCGAGTGCCTTTTCTTGATACACAGAATAATTTTTTACGCGGTCGCTATGATATTTCTTAACATACTCAAGAATAATCTCTTTTTTTTGGCAAATAACATAAACAGCATTTGATACATCAGCATTTTCATACTCTCTTGCAATAAATTCGATTGCGGGATATTGCATAATTGGCACAAGCTCTTTAGCAACAATATCAGTAAACGGAGCAAAACGAGTCCCTTTTCCTGCAGCGGGGATAACAACAGTACATTTGCTTTGCATAAAAACTCAAAACTTTCAGGCTACTCTCTTAAAATTGATCCAAAAATGAAAGCTTATTACTTCGAAACAATCGAATATCCGTGATACCATATCGAAGCATAATCAATCGCTCAATCCCCATGCCAAATGCAAAACCACTATATTTTGATTCATCAATACCACCCATCTTTAATACATTTGGATGAATCAAACCACTCCCGAGCATTTCAATCCAACCAGTTTTTTTACAAATCGAACATCCATGCTTACAAAAAGGACACGTAGAATCGATTTCAAGACCCGGTTCAACAAATGGAAAAAACCCAGGGCGAACTCGAATATTCAAATCATGTTTATCAAAAATTGCACGCAAAAATGTTTGTGCCGTGGCAAGCAAATTCGCAACAGAAACATCCGTGTCAATGAACATACATTCAGCCTGCATAAACATAAAATCATGCGTCGCATCGGTTTGTTCATTTCGATAACAGCGTCCTGTCGAAAATATTGCAAGCGGTGGTTTTCGCTCTTTCATAATACGTGCTTGAATTGCTGATGTGTGGGTACGAAGCAATAATCCAGGGTTTGCTAACCAAAACGTATCCGTCATCTCACGCGCCGGATGATTTTCAGGGATATTCAATGCAGTAAAATTATAATAATCAGTTTCGACTTCATTGCCTTGCACAATGTCATATCCCATCGAAAGAAAAATATCTTCTAATTGTTCAATGACTTGGGAATATACATGTTTTCTCCCTTTGAGTTCCGAAAATCGAGACGTTGTCACATCAAAAAATGCTTGGTCGACAGTTTTTTTCTGTTCAAGCATTCCCTTTTTTTCATCAAGCGTACTTTCTAAAAAAGAACGTAATTCCTGTATCACCGGACCAAGTGTACGACGTTCAGATTCAGGTAATAATTTAAAGGCGGCAACAATCGTTGCAACACTTCCCTTTCTACCAAGAAACTCAATGCGAAGCTTTTCTACGCCGTCAGAGCTCGTCACCGCATTGATTTTTTCCAAAAATTCAGATCTGATTTGTTGTATATCCTGTAATAATTTCATTATATGGCCCTAGAAAAAGCTCTTTTTTTAGCGTAACATTGGTCTAGATTACCAGCAAGAAAAATTAAAACCTTCCTATTTCCTTTTTCGCTCGGCAGCAAACCGTAACGCATCCAATAATACCTCTTTGCTTGCAAGAACATTAAACTCGGTAAATGCGGATAATTGTTCAGACTGATCTTTGAGGTATTTGAAATTGAAGGTATTACAGTACGATTCTATTGAACATGTTTGCGGATCAAACGGTTCAAGAATGGGCTTAAAGCGTTCAAATTCAGGCATATCTTTAAGACTGTCAAAAAGAGCTACATCTTTATATCGCGGCATGTAAATAACAACGGGTACATCAGGATTAGGGTCTTTAAATACGGTGATTGTTCGTCGTCCTGCCGCTGCAATTTCTTCAGAGGACAGGTTTGGAAATGGTAATTTTCTTTCTGTCACATACTCGACAATTTTGCTCAATTCATTACCCTGAAAAATACCCTCGCCGGCGGAATTATCAAAGATAAGCAATACATCAGGCACTCTTCCTGGTCGTAATAAAGGCGAAACTGGATTATTAAATTTTAATCCTCCGTCAGTCAATTCAATTGTTTCGTCGTCTGAAAGCGGAGATTGTGGGACAGCATACGTAAAATTTCGAAAAACACTTACCAACGGTTGCACACGAGTATCGCGAATGACATGCTTTGCGCTCAGTTTTACTCCAAGTAGGCTTTCTATTAAATTTTTGACAATCGTGTCTACCGGTATTGGTAAGTCGGAAAAGTTTTTTTCAATTGAGTGACGATAGACCATATCGAGGTTTAGCCCGACCGCGCCACCGTACGTGCCCAAATAAAATGGGAAATCAAAGGTAAAATCAGTTGAAACACCGCTTCTAAAATTTCTGTTAAACGCCCACGTCGGAACCCACGCATTCAAATATTCTGACCCGATCTCAATTGGTGTAAATTCAACCCACTCAGATCCAATAATTTTTGGATGTATCATCGCCGCAGTATTGATAAAAAAGGGCATTTTGCCACTGCGCACATTATCAAATTGGGCCAAAAGATGTTTTGTGAACTTCTCTGATCCAAATCCACGAAATGTCATATTCACAAGCAATGCATCAAACAAATTAATCAGCGTCACCGTCTTTTTTTCAGAAAGTTGAAGCAATATGCGATCGGCTATGGTTTTCACTTCTGCTGGTGTTCGAATAAGAAGACCATTTGTTAAGTTTGGTAAGAGCATTGTTCGATATTCACGCATTGAGTTCCCGTAAACAAACCACGAAGCCATCCAGGTCGATCCAGACAAAAGCGCCAAATATGTTACACAATCAAGCATCTTCAATGTTTCAAGCCCACAAAGTGATCCAAGCGCCGACACAAGTGCTCGCACGCCACCTCCACTGCAGGCAACATTCACCGTTAATGGCTCACGATCAATCACATCACCAAGCAAGGCTCGTTGCGCCGCCCGATTCACGTTTTTTCGTTGCTGGATAATATCAATTTCTTCTTGGGGCAAATCATTACCAATACGTACATACGCAACATCGTCTCTGTGCATACCATGTTTTGCAATCGGTACTGTTTTGACATACAAACTAATAACAGGATCAGCAAAGACCCTTACGACATAATCATATTGTCGTTTTAAATTCTGAATCGCGGCCTCACCAGCACTAAACAAGTCTTTTGCTAAGTAAAAAAGATCGGAAAATACATCAGAACGAACGTATGCAAACGTAATAAAAGAAAATAAAAAAAATGGAACTAAAAATTTCTTCATGAGACACTGCTCCCTTGCCCCTATTTGTACAAAAATACTATTCAAACGAATATCAATTTGTAAATGATTTACCAAAACACGTTTGAAAAATCCGCACTTTGAATCCCTTTTTTTCCAGATCATTCTTCATGTATTTTGAAACATATTTACATTTGTAATTATTTTTTTATAGTATTGAAAAGGTATAAGTTTATATATTTTTAGTAACAATAAAAGAGAGGTAGAACTATGATCAAGTCAATAAAGATGACATATCTTGGTACTCTTGCTTTTGCTGCATTGCTTTTTGGCATCACACAAATAGATGCAAAACATTACAGTAGAGAAAAAGAGGAAGAATGCCATGGGGTTTCAGATTCATGCAAACGAGTTATCGATACAGCAATGTACTGCAAAGAAATTTGCGACGCATTAGCAGAAAATCGTGCTCCAAATTATCCAGAAGACAAAAAGGTTTGCATCGCGCGATGCAGAGAAAATATTGCTGCATGTGAAGCTTGTATAGAACAATGCAGACATCACATCAAAGGGATGGAAAGCAAGGAAGAGCGCCGCAATATGCGCCGTTGCATTAAAAAATGTTACCGTTGCATTAATGCGTGCAAGAACACCATCGCAGAATGCCATGTGGATAAAAGCAAAAAGAATTGCATAAAAGCATGCAGAAAATCATGCAAAGCTCTTTCTGAATGCATTGAAGCGTGTCGCGAAGTCATCAATGAAGACAATGATTGTCCGCGTCCTATGCCATGTCCTATGCCGTATGAAGTGGAAATCGAAGAATATGGATGTTAATAACAAACTCTGAACTACTACAAAACAAGAACGGGCATAAGAACTATGCCTGTTCTTGTTTATTTTCTCAATTCTTTAATTTTAATCGAAATTAATGAGCGGTGTTTCAAAAGCAGTGGTCCAGAAATAGTAAGTATCGATCCGAGGGCAATATGTTTGAAATACCACAAAAAGTAAAATTTTGCCTGGAAAAACAATGGATCACTCCCGTTCACAAGATGCCAGCCGAATTGCCTTGGTGCGATACTGCATATTTCTTGATGAATTTCCCAAATATTTTTTGGCGATGCAAGTCTAACCAATTCTCTCACGACAGCTGTTCTTTCCGTATTTTCATTACGTATAAAATATATGCTCTTGCAACCCCTTTGCTTGTTTATAACACAAAACTTTGTTATCAGTGTTAAGTAATCATTATCTGTTATATAGTTTTTCTTAACGCATTGATTTAATAAACATACATACCATGCAAATGGCACACCAAATCTGTATTTAAAAGACCATATATTCTTGTCGTTGCAGCAAAATGTACTCACGTTTTTATAAAGTTCATCCGATAAATGTTCGATTATATACTGTGAAAATCGATTATCCGCAGTTTTTGATGAAGAAAATGTGTTATCATATAAAAGAAAACACTCTAAGTGATCAGGTGTTATGCGTGAGGCAACATGTGCTAAAATGTCAAGGATGTTTTCATCATCAATGAGGCCTTCATCTTGAATCCTTTTTATCAAATCGCGCAAGAACTTGATGCCTTTTTCAACCTTAGAATTCTTCAAAAAATAACAAATCACATCCTTCACGTATCGGATATCTTCTGCGACAATAGCCTGTGATAATGATTTTTTTAAATGTAATGCCGTCAATAAGCGATTAATAAGCGTATGTTTATATTCACTCAAATCTTCATATTCTTCATCAAAAACCGCACGAACCAAAAATGTATCCGTACAACAAGCTTGCAAGCTATTTCTCATTTGTTGTAAAACATCTAGATTTCTCAAGGAATCATTAACAAAATGCACATCAATAACATTTCTGGTGCAAACATCATCTTTCAGGAACTTTTCTTTCATTTCAAGTTTACCGGTCTTTTGCAAAAATTTTTTAAAAAGGTAGCATGAGTTCTGAACTAACTGTTCCTTGTTCCAGCGACGCCGTTCATACCAGTCTAAGGCGATATAGAGAGATATAAAATTAATCCTTTGTTTGACAACATTTACTCCATTTTTTTTATCGATTTTTTCTTGACAACCATCATTGTAAAAAAAAATATATGAAGCCTTACCTTTCCAATCAATGATATCGTCCGGAATTCGTATACTATTTTTCGGAAATCCATTAAGAGTGAATCCTGCTAGAATTCGTACTGTCTGTTGGGGTATATCGCTATAGCCTTGAAAATTAATTGAATGACATGGCAAAAACGCGTATCTTCTCTTCTTTTCATGAACTGTATTCAACTGATCAACTGTACTTTGAAGCAATTCCTTTTTATCATTCTGAAAGAAAAGATAACAAGCAGAATCCGTCTCTTTTACGGTCAATTCCTGAACATCCGTTTTATTAGGTATATCAAGAAAACTCATCGATCTTGATATAAAAGACCTATGCGGACTTAAGATCCATGTTTTCACAAGCGGAAAATCATTCGGCACACAGGATATATCAAGCGATGCGCACATTTTCATTACATTACCGATCTGAAAAAGCAATGTCCGATTGTCAATTGCGACGAAATTATTAAAGCATAAAGCGTTTGGAAAAAAATAATTTTCGGTCTCGTGATTAAAACTTTGATTTACTCTCCTCAAATTCAAAATATATACAAGTGAAATATCTTCTTTTTCTTGTTTGCCACTATATTCCCAATTCGTCCATATATTCTTTTCTGAGGCAATACAATCGAGGATCATGCTTATCAAAAAATCAGACTCAACAAAGACCCGTTCTACTGCTGAACCTTGTATTGTTGAAAAAACATAGGCAAAGACAAAAATAAGTCGAAGAACAAAACACATAAAAACCTTATCAAACAAATACAATCTTGTGTTTATTAACACACATAGAAATCTATTTGTCAAAAACGGCTGTTTTTGTCTATTACACACCAACAATGCCCATTCTGACAAGTTCTTCAAACGAGATGATTCCTTGCTTTAGTTTCAGAAAAATGTCAGAAAATAGCGGTTGCATGCCATCTTTATGTGCTTGGGTATATAATACCGATGGATGAGGGTTGTGAATAATAAGTTGTCGAAGCTCTGGAGTTATTGTTAACAATTCAAATACTGCAATACGACCAAAATATCCGGTATTGTTGCATCGATCGCATCCTTTTGGGCGTCGAACTGATTGCAATGTTTGATTATATTTTTGCGCAATAATTAATTCAGTATCACGTATTGCATCCTCATAACAGCAGGACGTACAAAGCATTCTCACAAGCCGTTGACTCATCACACCGGTAAGCGATGCACTAATTAAAAATGGTTCAACACCCATATCAATAAGGCGAATAATAACACTTGGCGCATCATTTGTGTGAATGGTACTCAAAACAAGGTGCCCGGTGAGTGATGCCTGAATCGCAGTTCTTGCGGTTTCAGAATCACGTATCTCACCAACCATCAATATATCAGGATCTTGACGAAGCACAGAACGAATGCCGCAGGCAAAGGTAAATCCAATAACCGGCTGAATTTGCGCCTGGGTAATATTATCAAGAGCATACTCAATGGGATCTTCAAGTGTTACAATGTTTTTCGATGGAATATTTAAAAACGAAAGCGCGGCGTATAACGTTGTCGTTTTCCCCGACCCCGTCGGCCCTGACACCAGTACAAAACCGGATTCTTGTGAAAGCAATTTTTTAAACTGATTATACATATCATCAGAAAATCCAAGCTTATCAAGTTGAATCATATTGATAGCACGATCCAAAAGACGAACGACAAGCTTCTCTCCATGCAGTGATGGGAATGTTGATATGCGGGTATCAACATTTTTTTTGTTTATCTGTACTATAAATTTTCCATCCTGTGGACGACGGCGCTCCGCACTATCAAGAGAGGCCATAACTTTTAATCGAGCAAGGATTTGTTCGGCAAGCGAAGACGCATAAGGATTTTGATCAATTAAAACACCATCAACACGAAAACGAACTCGTAATATCGATTCTGTTTGTTCTAGGTGAATATCTGACGCCCGCTGTATAACAGCTTTTTCAAGAAGAGCATCAACGGTCGAAATGGTATCATACTCTGCAAGATTAATCGTCAAACGCGACATTGCAATCCCTGCGTTATTCTTCGAAAAATTCAGATTCGCCAAGGTCAAGATCCTCGGCTATTTCAAATATAATATCACCTTCAAGATCAGTATCAGATTTGTCGTAAAATTCTTCTACTGCATCACAAATATCACGACGCACTCCAACACAAAAATACACATCATACGAAACAAATCGAGCGACCTCAACGGGCAAATTTGGATCCGCGGGATTTGCGGCAACAATCGTCATCGCTTCATTATCCGATTCAAGGGGAATTATACCATGACGCAACAAGAAACTTTTGGGAAATTTTCTGAGTAAAAATCTGTCAAAAAAATAGCCATTCGCATCAAATGAGGGGACCTTGTAATAAAGCGATAAAGCACGGAGCAGATCAACCTCTGACACAATACCCTCCTCAAGTAAAAAATCTTCAAATTCATCGGCATTAGACTCTGCAAATGCCCGCCTCATCGCATCTGATTCCTTTTTTGAGATCGCATCTTTATTCACTAAGATCGCCGTGAGATCATCTTCAAATGTTCGCTTCATGTTTCGTCTCCTTTCTTTTTTTGACCTGTCAACCAGCCTGTAATCCCAACAGAAAACCGATAACAGCTGCTATTGCAACAACAATATTTGATTTAATCCATTCCACTAAAAGAGGGATCAATAACTCTTGGGATATCGGCGTCGCCGTCTGAATACCTATCATCTGAAGCAGTTGATTCATATTAATCTGCATCATGACAATACCCATCTCCTGCAAAACAAGGAGTGCTATACAAAATAGGACAAGGGCAATCAAAAAAGACGCAAAGCGACGCATGAGAAACCCAGTAAGAAATCCTACGCCAGAAAAAAGCGCAACATCAAACAACAAAGCGCGTGATATGTGCAATTTATCTAAAAAGGTAGTGTGTTTCAAAGCGGTGGGCGCAGTATCAAGTTGCGTGATTTGACCAACGTTTTCTTGAAGTTCATTTTGGACCATCTTAAATCCCTAATTCCAGTTAATCAATTTTCAAATTAATTATATTTTTTTTCTTATGTATTTGGCAATAAAAGCGATAAAAAAAGGCACCGACATGCGGTGCCTCCAACATTTTTTTACTTTTTCACAAGGTCTTTAAGCGCTTTTCCCGCTCTGAACTTAGGAAGTCGTTTTGCAGGGATCGCCATTGGCTTTCCTGTTGCTGGATTAACGCCTTTACGTGCTTTTCGATTCACGGTTTCGAACGTACCAAAACCGGTGATTGCAACATCATCACCTTTTTTAAGTGTGTTACCAATGATAGTAATAAGGGCTTCCAAAAAATCTTTGCTATCAGCTTTTGATAATTCGGTTGCATTTGAGAGAGCTTCTACAAGCATCGCTTTATTCATAAATAATCCTCGAATATATTTATTAAAATGACAAAAATAACCAGTACCGATACTAAAAATTACAGTTCAGACGATATTTGTCAAGCATTAGTCGAGAAATTGTGATAAAAACATAAAAATTGATATTGATATTAATGATAAAGAAAACGTTGTACGCAAGTGCTTTTCTACCAGTAAATACCTTTTTTGATTGTATGAAATAAATTAATTCTGCAATAGTCCCATTGGATCGTTTCCATTACAGAATGCTTGAAAATTTGTCTTAAAAATCTCAGTTGCCTCGTGTGCACGGTATTCTCTATGAACATCACATAATGACACGATACAATCAATTCCTTTCAGGACAATCGAAGGAATATATAAGTAACAATTTAAGAGTTCTTCGGATTTATAATAATCTTCAAAAAAGCCGTAGGAATTCTTTGCCTTGTCTATGTCAGCACCAGAATCCACTAATAATCGTGCCATCCTATTATTTTTCATATGCCATGTATATTCGAGTAAAGTATTCAAATAACGGTCACGAAAATTTGGATTAAAACCTTTTGATAAATATAACTCCAAGAGCTTATGATTATTGTGTACTATCGCATATCGCGCTATATGTCCAGGATCGCAATAATTTGCTACTGCATAATCAGATTTTTTTATGTGTAACCCGGCAGTTACTAGTATATGAAGCAGGACAAGCGGCAGCGCAGCGTAGAAAATATACGCTTTTATAATGGTTTTTTTTGAAAGATCCTCACCGCACTTATTAAAAGAAAAAACAATCCTTTCTAACAGTGATTGTTGTTTGAAATGAATATCGTGACGATTTTGAACAAAGTGGTGCATTGTAAGCGCCGGAAGAAAATATACCCAGAGAACGAGGGCCTGTTTCATTATTGGAAACATTAAAGATTCTCCACGATATAATACTATGGTGCCGAGAGCCGGACTCGAACCGGCACAGACTTACGTCCGAAGGATTTTAAGTCCTTTGCGTCTACCATTTCGCCATCCCGGCACAGAAATTTTTGGAGGCGGCACCCGGATTCGAACCGGGGATCAAGGTTTTGCAGACCCACGCCTTACCACTTGGCTATGCCGCCACAACATAAACGTTGCAATATCTATCACTGTATCAAAAAATCTTGAGAAGGCAATTGCTGCAACGTGCAATTTTTACGCCATACGACCAATAGTGCATGCGAGCAAAGCCTTATAAAGCGTTATATACACACCAATAGAAACAGCAGAAAATCCTAAAGTCATTGCCATTACTTTCCCAATTTTGCCTAATCGTGAGGAAGATGCGTATATATCATGGCATCCGAAACACTTTTTCAACATACTCGAAAAAATTGCATATATCCCATAAACCGCGGGAACTGTCAAGATGAGGGATTGGATGGTTATTACATTGAGAAACATTGATGTGGTATGTTCTTGGTTGCGATCACAGGCATGTTGATTCGCTGGTACAACCCTCTCAAGAAGCTCAATGCGTTCGTTAAATGCAAATGTTGTCATCTTTTTTATTCTATCTTCAATTACCGAAATACGTTGCTCTAATGATGAAAATTGTTTTTGCACCCCGCTATCTGCCTGAGTAATCTGGATACCGAGCGTATTCAAGGATTTTTTATAATTCTTTAACTCTTTTTGTATCGTTTCACTATCTCCTTTGAGACCAGCCACTTGTTGTTGAAGATCATCAAGAGACTGAAAATTTGTGTTGCAACTACGAACAAAAGTATCAAAAAATTCCCTATCCTGTTTATAATTGATATCAAAGGTGGAAAAATTGCTCACAATATGTGCAAGCCTTTTTTCCATAGCATCTATTTGATACGTCAAATCCTTGATACGTTCGAGATTATAAATTTCAGAGCGACTATTTTTTGTATCCGGATCCTCTTTACAGATCGTAGAAAAGCAAAGCATCATGCCAAGAAATGAGGCAAAAATAATATTCATTAAAAGTCCTAAAAAAGTTGAAAGTCACTCTATCAAAAATAGCAATAAAAAAATCGCGTGTCTACCGCAATTTAATTAAAAAATTGACAAATATGATAATATTTCTACTAACCATCCATCGATTAGATATCAGTGGTATAGAGCCAACTTAATTAATCACTATGTGGCGAAATCTCTCTTGGCACTTCAAAAAATCACATTTTGAGTAATCAAACAATAAAAAGGCTGCGTTAATCGCAGCCTTTTTTTGTATCATTTCACCCATTTAAAAAAGTCATGCCAACGAATTCGCTTGAAAAATTCAATCGGGCTGTGAATGTCATCCTTTTATCAACTTTAAGATTGAGGCTCCTAATCATATATTTCTTTACGATGTTTGATCGCAATAATAACGACTTCACGTTGTTTTTCGTTAATACGATAAACAATACGATAGTCATTGACTCGTAGTCTTCGATAACCCTTTAAGGTATATTGTAAGGGCTTACCAAAACTTATTGGATCAATCATAAGACGTGTTTCAATAGCATATTTAATTATTTTTCTAATCTCAGGTGATAAATCAGGAATATGCTTTTTAACAACCTCTTCTTGGTAAGAAATAGTATATTTCACTCCCAAGCCTCATCATGACTATATGTTTTAACGTTATTCTTATCTAATTTTTCTGCTAATTTCGATAAAAATAAATCTTCACGAAGCTCTAAGGCCTCCATAGTCAATTCACGTACAATACTCGCAACAGACTTATTTTGTTGTTCTGCTAAATCAAGCAATATATGTGATATATTTTCTTCGAAAGTAACGTTAATTCTTGGATTTTTTGTACTCATTTTTTACCTTTGCTTCCTATTTACGTTTATAATTGTAACACTTTTACATCACTGAGTCAACGAAATGATGTAAAAGTGTTACAATACGTTATCCGTTATTTTGCCATAAATATAAATCAAAAAAATTGACAAATATGATAATAGTGTTATTTTGAAAATAACACTAAAAGACGGGGAATTTTATGAAAAAGATTATTTTTTCGATATTTTGTATAGTTTTTGTAGCAAATAACTGCTTTGGCTGGTCTTTCAAATGGCCTTTGCATCGCCCAGGATGGAGGAATCCATTGAAATTTGGGGATGATATCCATCGCAAAGACTTCGTCACGCTCGAACAATACAAGCAAATGTTCAGTGCCAGGTATCAAATAATACGCGAAAACATTGATAACAGAAATTGGATCAAAGCTCTATGGTGGGTTAGCGGTTGGACTCATTACTTTCACCAGAATCTTTATTCTCACTTCAAAAAATCACATTTTGAGTAATCAAACAATAAAAAGGCTGCGTTAATCGCAGCCTTTTTTGTATCATTTTACCCATTTAAAAAAGTCATGCCAACGAATACGCTTGAAAAATTCAATTGGGTGCAACGCAAGATCGATTAAAAGCCATGAACTCCAGGTATCATCATTATCAATCGAAAAGATCTGAAATAAGATTCTTCCATGAATATACTCTTCTTTAATCGGACCAAAGACGCGACAATCTTTGCTTCCTCGACGGTTATCACCCATACACCAATATTCACCTTCACGAAGTTTTACATAAAACTCATCTGAGCCATTCCAAAATTCACCGTTACCCCGTTTTGTTTCTTGACGGTAATCGGATTTTTGCATTGCTGCATCCGGGTAAATAAGCTCTAAGTCACCGTTTTGATCACGAGCAACTCGAGAGGCATTAATTTTGTAAAACGGCTGATCTTCAAAACTTACTGAAGGATCATATGTTCGCCATGTAGAGTAGGATGAAAGTTTTCGCGCCACAAATTCATTGATTGCAGACTGACTCATTTTAAAGCCGCGACCATATTGCTCGACTTCTTTACGAACCTCACTTTGTATATCAGACATATTTTTTGTCCAAACATGTATCAATGGATACGGATTGATATACGGTTCGTCTAATTGCTTTCCATTCAAATACACAACGGGTTTACCGTTTTCAATCACGCCACGTATTTCATCGCCCGAAACACCAATCACCCGTTTTGTCCAATTTGCTGGACCCCAGACATGATGTTGAAATAACGAAACAAGTTTATTTTTTGAATAACGAAACTCCGGATCATTAAATGCTATAATGTCGCCACGAATTGGTTTTCTCAGATAATACGAGAGCTTATCTGCAAAAAATCGCGCACCCACCAACATCGTTCGTTCCATCGATCCGGTCGGAACGATATAAAGACCAAAAATAAACGTACGAATAAGAAAAATTACCAATCCGATAACAATAAGCTCACCAACATTTTCAAAAAATGTTTTTTGTTTGCCTTGTGATGATCTATTATACTGTGCCATGCGTTCCTTTCATTTTCTTACAGTATACAAAAAACAAAGAGAAAAATCTCCCGTTATTCACGTGATACGCGCGATGTCATCAATTCGCACCCAGCCACGAGGTTCTTCTAGTTTATAAAATCCACTTTTTTGCTCCACATAATAGACAATTGTACCCATATTAATTTGTGCAACTGCCGGAGCAGTTTCATCTGCAAAATTCCTTACCACCGTATCGCTTAATACAATACCATGCGGACGATACAAGTTGCTCTTATAGGTACCACATACCCAAACTAAAACGAGAACAACAACGGAAAAGATTCGCAAAATGCTTCGGTTGCAAAAAAGCAGCATACAAACGCACAAAAGAAAAATGATTTGCAAAAAAAGAAGTGGAAACGAAACTGCAATACTATACGATATATCAATCAGATTTTGGGTAATCGGATACGAAGAACCATCATCTGTTTCCTGATAATTTTCCTGCAGTAAGCGCCACTTTTGTGACCATGATCCGTGAATAAAGGCTTTTTGCCTATACATTTTTGCAATGATTGGCTGACCGATATGCTTGTAACAATCAGACAAAAGCATAAATAATGCTGCATTCTCTTTTTTGATATTCAAAAGTGATGTTGTCGCTGCAGCATAATCTTCAGCGTGATACGATTGCATAGCCGATTGCCACAAAAGTTCATCGCTTGCGTAAAAATTGCTGCTTAAAAACAGTAAGAAAATTACATATTTTTTCATCATCTATCTTTCATACCTTCACAATAGTTCGCCTATATGTTTTATCCATCGATTTGCTTGCGCATATATCATACGCTGATCACCTTTCTTATGCTCAGCATATATGGCACGAAAAATAGAGATCCAAAAATCATCAAAGGTTGTCCCATCCTGAGAAACATACTGCAACTTGTTACTTAAATCAGACACAAACAAATACACATCATGTTCCGGGCATTCATACAAAGAAGCAATCAACGATACAAATAATTGGTGCAATTGTTGTATATCATTGTTTCGTTCAATACGGCGCAATTTCCAATACGCTACAAAAATGCGACTCTTAAATCCAATTCGACGAATTAATATATGCATCCTTTCTGAACGAGAAAATATGGCCAACACTATTTTAAATAGCAACATTGCAATAATCAAGAAGATCACGAGCGCCCATGGAATTTTGGTTTGCCTCATGGATGATTGCATAAAGCGCTCGCTAAACCACGGATTTTCAAATGCCTGCAATTCTCGTTGTTCATCATGATATACTGCAACACCGCTTCCAGAGTTTTCTTCAGGTAGCAATGCATCATCAGGCCCATACGTTTTGGTTGGCTCCAATGCATCATTTTCAGTTATATGGAGTTCAAGCAAAGTCGTACGTAATTGTTCATACTGTTTCGTATCTATATTAAAAAAAGTGAATGTTTGCTCCGGTATCCCATACACCCCTTCTTTCACTCCTTGCGCAATGAATTCAAATGTATATATATCATCACGCTGTTTTGGATCAACGGCATAGTATCGAACAGCATCCGGCATACCTTGAAGGTCATAATGTACATGAGGAATAAAGGTCCCCTTGCCCTTCAACACCAATGTAATAGTCGTTGCCTCACCTTTTTTAATAATTGTTGGTGATAGTGATGCGAAAAATTCCGAAAATTGTCCGGTTGCGTGACATGTCCCGGAATATTCAGGGAGTGGGGAAATATGAACTATGCACGCGTTTGAATAGATACGTTTTGAATCTGAAAACAGAGAAAATAAAAAGGATCCGCGATTTCTGGTTTGCGCTTCATATTCAATCGCAGCTGCAGGAATCACCAGTTCTCCCGCTTCAGTTGGCCTGATTTGCCATATCCAACGAATCACCGTGTGTTGCACACCATCTATCATTTCTTGCGACTCAGGAGATCTTTGTTCATTACTCAATTGTGCCTTGGTAATATGCGGTGGAATAATTCGTCCAATGGTAATACCACGCCGCTTGACATAACATGCGAGTGTACACGTGATCAACTGCCCAACAACGGCCGAATCTGTATCTACAGTAAGGCGTAAAAATACATCTTGTTTTGTATCGTCGGACTCTTTCTTTCCATGAGAAACAGATATGAATAATTGATTTGATTGAACTTTATTCCCACCATGGACGATGATCACCGGGCCAAGGATATACGAGCCAATTTCGTCAAAACGAACATGATATGAATATCGTATTTCCGATTTTCCATTAATGGTACTCATATATAAACCAGCACGTTGTATTGAGCCATGTGGCACATTTGCCAGCACCGGATCAGGAAAGCCCTTTGAAATGCCTTTTATGACAAGATCAACGGTAAACATTTCACCCAGAACGGCCTCATACTGTGCATTACCATCAACACTCAGCATAACCGACCCAAAAAGGGAGATATTAGAGATTAACCCGAAGAGTAAAACAAATACTATGCGGTTACCACCCACCCTTAACCCCCTTTTTTGCATTCATTTTTTGTAACTCAAACTTCATTAACTGTTCATGCGCTGACTGATCGAGAGAATCTTGTTCAATTAAAACTTTTTCAAGCAATATGTCTTGAGGATTTTTTCTTTTTGCATTATCGTTTAAAGAAGCGGAATTATGCTGGGTATTGTTTTGAAAATCACTGCTTTGTTCATTCTGATTTGTATCATTGGATGTTTTTTCCTGTTGCGTTTTATTATGCGCTTGAGTGTCCGATTGCTTGGTATCTGTTTGCTGCTCTTTCTCTTTCTCTCGTCCATTCGATTCTTCTGATTTTGGCGCGTCTAAAGGCTGAGATTCACCCTGTTTTGCCTGTTCATCACCCGCATCAGATCGCTGTTCATTTTGACCCCTTTTGGGCTGACCGTCATTCCCTTGGTTGCCATTCGTTTTGCCTTGCTGATTGCCATCTGAATCATGTTGATTTGAACTATCATTATTTTGATCAGTTTCATTGTTCTTTGGATTATCGGAAGATTCTTGATTATCGGAATGTTCCTGGTCAGATTGGCCTTGATCATCATCACGAGACTCTCCCTGATCCTGTTTTTCTTTTTTTGACTGATCTGACTGATCATTATTTTGATCATTTTGCTGATGCTGCGATTGTTCCTGCCGTTGCTGTAATACTGCAAGATTGTGCCGTGCATATTCATTGTTAGGGTTAATTTGCAAAACTTCCTGGTACAATCCAATTGCTTTTTGCAGATCATTACGCGCAGTTTCAGAAACCGCAGCATTGTATAACGACATCTCTTTCATTGATACGTCATTACTTTTTTTAAAAGCGGACAAAAAATAGGCAGCTGACTCCTGGTATTTTTCAAGGCGATGAGCGATCACACCGGCATTATACAACAATGCACTATCGTCACCATCATCAATTAACAAGTCTTGTATTCTTTTTTCGGCATTTTGAAGATCCCCAAAGATTGCCTCCATCATCGCAAAATCATATTGAAATGGTGATGGAGCAAAACAGGTACTTGTTGCAAGCAACAATATAATTACAAAATCCATTCGAGCAGTAAACATACAAGGCCTCCTAGTAAGAAGAATGGATATAAGTCAAAATGCATAGAAATCGCTTTATCATCAAAATGTCCCTTTTTTTGAGTAGCAATGAATTTTTTGATACGCTGCACATCGGAATCATCTGGCGTCATGTCAACATACAAACCACCTAATTCTTGCGTCAAATCACGCAGCATATGTTCATTAAGTCGGGAAATCACCACATGACCACTCTCATCTTTTTCATAACCAACAATATTCCCTTGCATATCAAGTATGGGAATGGGGGCTCCCGTTGATGTACCAATACCAAGCGCACACAAAAGAACATGCTGATCTTTTGTATGCTTGCGTATGGATGATAAATCACGTGAAAAATCCTCACCATCGGTCAAAAGCAAAATAATCTTATTATCATCCAAAACATTTTTCAGAGCTTCGAGTGAAACGGTCAGTGCTCGATCAAGCGCCGTACTTGAACCAGAAAGTGTTTCAGAATCAACAGGATCTAAAAATAATAAAAAGGCATCCATGTCACCGGTCAATGGACATTGAACAAATGCATCTTGAGAAAAAAGAACAAGCCCCACTCGCGCACATGAAAGATTGTGAATAAGTTGCTTAATTTTTTCTTTCGCCGCTGAAAGACGTGAAGGCGCAACATCAGATGAACGCATGGAACGTGAAATATCAAGCGCAATCAACACATTCCACCCCTCTTGCTTCACTTTCATCGGATCTTTTGCAATTTGCGGCCTTAAAAGCGCCACCAAAAGCAAGAAAAACCCAAAAAGAGAGGCGCCTATTTTAACAAATTTTTTGACGGGATGGTATCCGACCAAAAGAAAATAAGATCGGGAAGATAACAATGTGCTTAATGCCCTGTTGTACCTCCAAAGATAGAGTATCCGAAAAATAAACATAATGAACATTGCTATAATGACAAAAATAACATACTGCAAGGCTGCAAACGTCACCATGTATACCTCATAACGCAAAAAAATACGTTGCCAAAAGCATGAATTCTAACATCAATGTACACAAAGCACCAATCAAAAAATAGCCATAAACATCATGCGTTGCGTAAAAAAGTGGGACATCGAATGAGGTTTTTTCAAGAGTATCAATCGTATCATAAATAAGCCGCATGTCAGTCGCGTTATATGCCATAAACATTTTCCCACCAGTCTCAGAAGCAATCATATGCAGCAATTCCTTGTTGACGACCGGCTTTTTTATTGGACCATACAATGGATGAAAAATAATCTCTTCGGTGTCTGAACCAATACCAATCGTGTAAATTTTAATCGAAAATTTTTTAGCAACTTCAAGCGCGACAGATATATCCAAATCGCCGTCGCTTGGCTCCCCGTCAGTTAATAAAATAATAACCTTACTTTTTGACTGAGAGTTTTTGAGCCGATTTACCGCAGCGACAATACCACGCGCCAACATCGTACCATCTGGATCAATAAAACCAATCGCAAGCGGAGTTATAATGGAATCGAGTAATTTTTTATCAAATGTTAATGGACAACGAGAAATCGCATATTTTGCAAACACAACTAATCCTATGGCATCAAGTTCACGCTTCTTTATAAATCGTATTGCCTCTTCTCTTGCCACCGAAAATCGAGTCCGTTTATCAAAATCAGGAAAATCCATACTCCCGGACATATCGAGCGCAAGCATAATATCAATCCCGTCAACTGGCATCTTCGTTGCCTGATCAACAAACTGTGGCTTTGATGCTAAAAAAACAAGCGTGACCAAAATGATGCTTCGCAAACAAGGCATCACGTACCGTTTTACAGAATGAGTAAAACCGAGTGCTGCAAAATATGACCCTAGACTATGCGAATAACGAACCGGCTTATAATACAAAAACCGCCAGACAATAATGAGACAAACAAGAGGTAATAACATGTACAAAAGAAAAGAATACTCAAAACGGAACGTATTCATTCATACCTCCTGATTTGTCGATTGTACCAGGAAATAATTTTTTCTTTAAATGATTCATCGGTATCATCTTCCTGATACACAAATGGCTCTCCGATGAGCACATGGATTGGCAATCGCGTCAAAAGAAACGTTTTTGGCGGATAGACATAATTAACTCCCAATATGCATATAGGTACAACGGGTCGACGCGTTTTTTTTGCAAGAAATACAAATCCATTCACAAATTCATGCACACGTCCATCAGTATGGCGCTCCCCTTCCGGAAATAACATGAGATGTGCCTTTGTTTCATATGCTATATCCAGCAATGTTCGAATCGAGCGATAAGAAGCAACTGGTGACGAAAGATCAACAATCACCGCCAAAAGAGAGTAAAAATAGCGAATTATTTTATAGGCCGTCGCATCAGCACGGGCAAGCCACACATGCGGCTCACCGTGCACAAGAGATCCAAAAAGTGGAATATCTATGGATGACTGATGGTTTGCAATAAAAATTGCTGGTTCATGCGGAATATTTTCTTTTCCGTGGATGCTGATTGGAATAAATAAACAAAAAAGAACCGCGCGATAAAAACTATCGATAACAAAAAACACGAGTCGACTTTTTAATCGATGTTTTCTCGGTATACACATGATAATCGCTATGGGAATACTGTACACTAAAAAAAGTACTCCTATCAAACATCGCGAGATACACGAATGGATTAACCTTTTTATCATCAATGTGTCCCTCATTTTGTGCGAGTTGCAAAAAAGCATAGTATCAGTGTACAAAATTACAAAGAAATCTCAATCACCAGACCATTTGACATTATGGTTGATACGATGAATACTCCTTTTCTTCCCTGATATCAGATTGCACGTATTCATTGATACATCTTTTGATTGCTCCCCGTTCATCATTCACAAAATAAACAAGGCGCGCAAGAAGAACAAATGCTTCTCCAAAACAGGTCCCTTCTTCGCTACTTTCTTTGACATACCGAGCAGATCGTTCTTCTTCCCGAATAAGGTCTTCAATTGCCCACAAAACTTGATTTATCACTTTCATTTCCTTTCGCAGTCCACAGATTGTTTTACATTGCAATTCCTGTCTTGATTTGAAAATGGACTCAAACAACGTAAGCTCTCGATATATATTATTCAATTTTGCCGGATCTTGGATATTTTCTGCTTTAATCTCGAGAATAGTAATCTTATCAATTAATTCCCCAGCTGAAATGGGAACATAAATAGAATCGGCAAAACCATATAATGGGGCAAGAAACAGAGACATCTGCAAAAGAGTCAAAAGAAAAGCTTTCATGATATTATTACCTACTTTACAAAAACATGCGATTAACATACTGTTTTCTGCTACCACTGATAAAGAGATAACTGACAAATTTTTTATATTTTTTTCATATTCAAGCAACATAGTTTCTAAAAGATAAGAATTTATTTTTAGCCGAATTAATTACGCTTATTGACTATTGTTTATATCTTGACTACCATTGATGATGGTTTTTGATTAAAGGAGAGATTATATGAAAAGCCCAACAATAAAAAACATTGCCCTGCTCTTTGCTTGTATCAATATTACGTCCTCACAGTTTGCTCAGGCAAAATGCTGTGGAAGAGGTGATACAAAGGAAGAACAAAAAACGACTGTTGTAGAAAGAATTAAAAAAAAGATTTCACGAATGCTCAGAAACAACGATGTTGAAGAGGTTGAGGAGACGGTAGTTACAGAATGTTCCTCAGTAGATGATCAATGCCCACTGAATCAGGATGAAGCAGAAAAAAGAGATTTACCAGAAACAACTGAGATTATTGTCGAGAATGACGTGACCGGTATAGAAACACTCAGCACCGCAGAGGTCATTGAGATAGTAAACGCCATCATTGCTGAGGAAACAGAAGTCCAAAAAGATGAAAATAACGAAGAAGATAGGGAAGAAGATAAAGTCCGCAGGACCTTATAATTTTTTGTAATAATAACTAAAAAAGCAGAACACATTATTTGTATTCTGCTTTTTTAGTTAGATCGTCATTGAGAATTCAACAAGTGGCGCATACAGTGAAATCATCAGAAATGAAATGAGCAAGCCAAGAAAGATGATGGTTGCTGGTTGAATAATCATAATCATGTGTTCTATCATCCTTTTCATTCTATTGTCATACTCCTTTGCAATCTGCTCGCATGCGATAGCAACGGTTCCACTTTTTTCTGCAACCCGAATCATAAGACTTGCATACGTATCATATGAACCAAAAAACCTGGATAGTGCTGCACTCAACATCATCCCATTTTTAACCGAGTCAGTCAGAGCAGACAATTTTACTTTTATTGGATCGAGCACCGTCATTTGATTAATGATCGATAAGGCGTGTGTTAATGGTACACCATTTTTTAAAAGCAGAGAAAGCATAAAAAAGATGCGGCCGAGTGTCGCTTGTATAAGTACCGTTTTCACCAATGGAGTGCACAAAAGTAATCGATGCAATATCACACGTCCGCGCCTGATTTTGTTTACAAAAAAACATACCACACAAATAACCGCGATAAAGCCTAAAACATACAGGAAAAATTGCATGTTGATAGTACGCAAAATTTTAAAAATAATCTTATCTTGAAATTGGTTTTTTTTGTTTTTAAATAAATCCATCATTGAAAGAAGGCGTGGAAGCATAACATGCGAAACAACACATACTAATGCAAGAAGTGCAACGATGGTCATCATTGGCATGAACATGACAGATAAAAGATTTTTTCTAAAATTTTTTGTCCGTTCAAGATAGTTGGCAATTGCATCACATGTTTTTTCAAGATGCCCTGCCTGCTGGCCGGCATTGACTATAAAATTAATTGTTGGTGTTGTGAGCGCCGGTACCGATATGAGCGATTGAGAAAAAGACTGGCCAGACGAAACTTTTTCACTCAGATCGTAGACACTATCTTGGAAAAATATGTTTTTTGAGTTCATCGCAATATATTCTAAGGCATCCGGGAGCAATACCCCAGCATGCAACAATTGCGCAAGATTTCGATAAAATGTAATTTTTTCTGCCGACGAGATAAAACGAAAATACAAGTGATATGTCGGTTTTACGGTAAGGACAATGATTCCTTCGGACAATAGAACATCACTCAAATGTTTTTCTGTCGGCGCACCCAACTTCCCACGATGAATCGTCCCAAAAACATCAATTCCTTTAAAGCGATATAACGGCATACAAGCAACATCATGTTTCGATTTACCTCACCGTGACACATTCAAAAATCTAATGTCAATTGCATCTTAAATATTGGTCGAATAAAAGAAACATTAAACCCAACAATATTTATGGTTAAGATATGCCAGAAAAATAAGCGAAGAGCCCCCAACACAACAGAAATTTGGTACCCTCATGCTACTATTATAATGAGCTATATGGTTCGCGCTGTCATCATGTTCTGATGTTATATTGCTTATTTTTACATGAAGTATGCTGACTGAATCTTTGAATCTTTTGTCGTTCTTGAGAATATACGCTTCAAGGCGGTTTGGTGGGTTTGTAACATCATTTGCATTTGCTTTCTTTGTTGGATCGCAGGCGAGTGGGTTTGCAAAATCGTAATTATTAAATACTTCGTCAAAGGATTTAGCAAAAGTCGTTTGATCATCTCCTGTGAGAAATTGATGCTTGTCATTCGCTTTTTTAACCAATAAAAATGCTTTTTGCATGATATTTTTATTGCTTTCTATTTTTCCTTCATCCTTACCCGCATTTTCGAGATTAAAAAACTCTTCACCGATATTTTGTGCTTCCCAATAATACTCGGAAAGCTGCTGTGTTTTCCTCTTGGCACTAGCGTAATCGTACTGACTTTGACACCCATCAAACTTTAAAAGTAATATCTTCGAAAGCGCGCCAACACCAAATATTGCTAAACCTGTAACGCCAATTATCTTATTTTTTAGGTCCATTGAAAACAGATTTTCACAAAACAGGCAAGACACGATCAAAATAAACAACAACATTTTTTTCATATTTTTTCCAATTTATTATTTTGCTTTTTATCAGACCCAGCGATATTATTTCTGGCTAAGAAATGCCACAGCGATAAGTCCAATTCCGCTCAAACAACAGAAATGCGAAAAATTCCGTTTATTAATAAAATCAATTTTTTTTGCAAGACTAGCTTTGAATTGTTGTATTTTTGTATTAGAAACATCCGAAAAATCACAATCAGAAAAAAAATCATCAAATGAACTCAAATTGCCAAAAAAGTCTTTCTCGGGACTTCTATTATATGCTCCTAGCACAATACTTTTGTTACCTTCCGCTTGCTTGAATTCTTCAACGGACGATCCAACATTAATTATACGTCCCCCCATCTCAGGTTTCTTGAGCTTATTTAAGTCCACTAAACTCTGGTTTATTTTCTCCTTGTCTTGGCTCGTCAATCCAGAACACTTCTTGCCGTGCGCTTTATAGTTGTCGTGATTAAGCAATGCACCGTAGCCAAATATCACGACGCCAATACTTCCCAATGCAATTTTATCGATTGAAAACAGATTTTCACAAAATAGGGAGGACACGGCCAAAATAAACAACAACATCTTTTTCATAGTATTTCCAATTCATTATTTTTTGATGAAGCAAAATGTATAATCCACACCAAGTTCACGTTCATTATAAGCATACTTGTATTTTAACCATAATACAATAGGCAAATCGCTACGCAGTCAATGTTTCAAAAATTTGAATTAATTCGTGGACATTCAGTTGCTGTGCCCGCAAACCGAGTATTTTTTCATCCAACATTGAAACATCAAGTTGCGCTGCAATCAAATTATTTTTCAATGTCCGCCGCGGTTGCTTAAAACATACTCGAACAAATTTAAAAAATGCCCCTTGATCTTTAATATCCGGCCTTTCATTTTGTTTTCGTGGTTTCAAATACAAAAGACGAGAAAATACGTTTGGCGGCGGTGTAAAAGCGGAGGGGGGAATTTTGAGCACCAGTGAAAATTCAAAAAAATACTGGAAAAATAGGGATACAAATCCGTACGGCTTTCCGCGTGTTGCAACTAATTTTTGCGCAACCTCCTCTTGCACCATAATTACCCCCTCCTCAATTGCATCGGTAAGCAATATAAATCGCTCAAGAATTGGAAATGTAATGTTGTATGGCAAATTCGCAAGGACAATCCACGGTCCATTTCTCTTGAGTTCTTCGATATCAACAGCCAAAAAATCAGCGTGAAACACCGTAAGGCGCTCATCATGAATATTATTTTTTAGATTTTCAACCCATTCAGTATCAATCTCAAAAGCCCATAATTTTTCAATCGGCATCTCAAGAATTGCGCGCGTCAAAAAACCATTCCCTGGTCCTATCTCAAACACTGATTTTTGGTGCAGATCTTCGATCATCACAAGCATTGCATCTGTCACCATATGATCACGCAAAAAATGTTGCCCGAGCGTTTTTTTTAACTGCACACCTTGTATGCGAACCATAAAAAATTCCTCGATTAAAAATTGAGTGTGATATTCAAAGAGGCACGATATGCTTTTGGAACATGATTCGCATTGAAGAACGAATACGGTATATCAAGTAACACCTCAAAGGAAGGAACGAGCGGACGCGCATTTACCCCCGATTCCCATTCATAAAAACCGAAAATAGTCAGATATTCTGATGCCCAGCCGGATCGTCTTATGGGAAATTGTAATGTTATGGGCGGATTTTTTTCGAGTCGTTTATCGCTCCAGTCATCTTTTATATGATGAATAAGGGTATATTGAATACCAAGATTGAGATTGTTTCTCAGATTTTCAAACACAAAATAGGGGGAAAAAAGAAGTGTTGCGCCGGGTTGCACCTCTATGGGTGCGACAAGTGCACCAAGAATATATGGTTCCTTATTGACCGGAACACGCATCAACGTTGTTTTTTTGAATCTTTGGCTCACTTTGACATCAACACCCATTTTCAAATTTTCTTTGATCTGAAAAATACCTTCTGCACCAAATTGAACTCCCCAATGCCCGTTACCTCCCGCAGGAACGGTAAGCGGCCGCTGGACCGTCGGGGTAAATCCGGATGGTATCAAAAGTGATGCGGTCAACGCCGCCTGAATAGATCGAAACTTAAACGCAAAATCCCACGTATGGAAATGACGTAAATAGACAATCGCGTCACCAAAACCAACCTCGCCTGCATGATCCCCGAAAATACCAAGCAAAGAAAATGCTTTTTTTCTTGTTTGCTCGATTTCTGCTATATCATGTTGCGTCAAAATTTTTATACTGCTTTCTTGCGCATTAAACCGAAATTTATACGCAGCATTTGTTACAATTGCCATAATCGTTGAACCAAACGAAAGCGCACCGTACATGTTGTATGGATCTCCGCACAACACGTATTCACCCTGAAGATAAAATGACTGCGTATGCATGATCCCATCAACAAAAAAGGGCAATTGCAAACCTTGTAAATCCAATCGCAATGGGTTTTCTTTTCCAACGAGTTCAAGTGCTACGGTAAGATTATTTAAATCAAAATCTCCAAATAATGAAAATAACGGCCTTGATTCTTCTGTGTTTAAAAATGCTGATGCCGCCGTTGTTGCCGACCAGCCGACACGCATTAACGAATTTTCTTCTATATTCGTTCGCGGCGGTGCAAAGTTAGGGAAAAAACGCAAATCATCGACGCACATCCCCAAAATACCTGTGCAGTAAAACAACAAGATTAGAAAAAACGTTTGAGGCAAGCTGGTCATAATTCCTCTTTTTACCATTCAACAAGGACACTTTCAAAGTATGTGTATTATCATTGTAAATTGCTAGGCCCCAAATGGCAAGGCGGGGTAGAAAACATTATGCCGGCCTTGGTAGCTGGTTTTTCAGTACAGCGCGGAAATTAAAGGAACTTTCTGAGAATCGAAGATGGATCCCTTGTAAAATTTGTACTATGCGGCTTACGTTATAGATTCCTGCAACATGTTTCCTTCAATTACGCTGATAAAAAAAGATTTATGATGTTATGAAACAAGAAGGGGTCGAAATGAAAAAACACCTCATGTTTTTTTCTTTTGTGCTCACATTGGTATTATATCAAACATCTTACACCGAGACGCTTGTTTCTTCCTTTTCTCAACTTAAAACAAAAACAATGGCCTTGCCTGTAAATCCCAAACACACCGCACAACTGGATGATACCTTTATTTCACTTTTTTCATTTAATGAGATTATAACTACACTCTATGATGCAAGTATTATTGCACTTAATAGCATGAGCGATAAACAATGGATTTTTTCAGATGAGGCCAAAAAAAGACTGAGTAACAACATCAAAAATCAATATTTTTCAGAATCTTGGTTCAGATATATTGTAGAAAAACAAATTAATATACTTGAACAACAATATATTGAAGCAGAAATTCCTTTATGGGAGCAATTTATAATAGTTGATGCCTATAAAAAGGCTATATTTCTCGGAGGCGATTTGCATGGCGACATCCACGCCTTTGTTTCTATGATAACGCCCTATATCAATGATGATTTTACTTTTAAACGGGAATATGGAGATTGCTTATTTATCACCATCGGTGATTACGTCGATGGGCCATACTCGATTGAACTTTTGACCCTTATTGCAAAAATAAAAACAAAAAATAATAATCAATTTTTTATACAACGGGGCAATCACGAAACAATCCATCTCAACAAAAAACACCTGGTAACTGAAATCAATAAAAAATTTTATGATAATGCCTTTCAAGACATAGAAAAAACACTCAGTCTCTTTTATGCATCCATGCCTCTTGCAACATGGATCGGAGTAAAGAAAGCAACAAACACATTTTTTTGGTATCTCATTACCCACGCAGTACCTGCGGATATAGATGAAGACCAGAATATCACAGAATCATTCGTCCATCTTCACACGCAACCATGCGATACTCTCTTTTTTAAGGTATATGGTAATACTGATAATAAAATAACTTTATATACTAACGAAGAACCGAGCCATACCTTTGGAACAATCAATCAAAACACAAATTATGGTATCGACATATCGTACCTTGGTAAGTATTATTTGCCTAATTACTTTGATAATACAAATCCTCGATACAAAACCGTACAAAAATTACGAAATATCATGCAAAAAACCTCCACCATGACTGATAGAATTACCTGGGTGTTTGGCGGACATCAACATCCAAGTCCTTCGCTCAAAGAAATCTATAATTCCCATCCCAAGACACATTTTGAACAACAAGTACATAATGAATTAAAAAATCGCTACCAAAGCTTCCAAACACAAGGTCTCCATATCACGTGGACTTTGAATACGAATTCAAGTAGCAATGGCACACGAGAATTTCCCGAATTTGTAGAGGCGGGCGGTTTTGTTATTTTTGCACCACCCTCACAAACAAAGACAGAATATATATCCCATGAATTTTTATTGCACGAGGGAAAATTTACGAGAAATTATGAATATAATCATAAACAAACTATATACCAAGAGAATTTTTTTCTTCATTAAACTCATAATAATTCATTGCAACTTTACATCAAACTTCATAAGCTACTCAGTTGCTGGCTTAACATTTTTTGCTTTGCTTCATTTTCACTCAACCACTCTTCATGCGCAACTAGATAACACATCTGAAACTCAATTATTTCAGGATCAAAGTTACTTGTAAGATTTTCTTTTCCATTATAATGATACCCTATGCATAGTATACCGCGCTTGCTCATTTGCAGTACAACGTCTTCTACGTGCTTTAAATTATCATCAAAAAATATAACTTTTTCAGGCGTCAAGGATAATAAATCAAATAACTCACCAATGACAACTCCTTTACTCAGGCGATTGCATGTACACAAAATACCTTTATACAGAATTGGATGATATTCATATGTACCGTGTAACTCCTTTAAACCGGTTAGTTCAATATCAGGAATCTTTGATGAAAAATCAATATCCACTTTTTTTAATGTATCAAAACGCCACGAAGGCAAATAATTATTAATGGCGTAATCTTGGCTCGTAGGCAAAAGTGCTGTACATGCAAAAACAGTTACATCTCGCTTTTGCAAAGATTTGATTATATCAACACTGCACGGCTCAAGCACTACAAGACGTTCTTTTGCCCTCCAAATAGCACGGTAGTATGGCGCAGACTTATCCATAGCAGATAGTTTTTTTGAAACGAGGGCGTAAAACACTTGTGTATATGTCGCATTTTTCGACCAAAATGCTGAATTTTCCGACACAAGAAGTGTATCGTCTACATCGAAAAATATAACGGTTTTTTTGTTAGCATTTTGAAGGACATCTTGCGCCTCCTTTAAAGACTTGATAGAAAAAATCTGTTGATAGCAAGGAATTGAGAAAAATAATGCAAAAATAAGCAACATTCTTATGGCAACTTTTAAATTGACGTAAGCTTCGTTTGTAAAATTCATTTTTTATCTCTCTATATGTGATAAAATAAAATACGGTTTTATCATACCACCATATACGGTAGTTTTTTGAATGACAAAGAAGAAATTACGTTTATTACCGGATTTTTTGCTCTCATTGCAGGACAGGAAAATCAAAATACGTTGAAAAATAAAACATTCATTAAATAACGAAAAAGAGACATCGTTTTGATGTCTCTTTTTCGTTATAAATTCAATACAAATGATTAGATTTTCAGATCAGGAAAAAACAATTTTATTTCTTCACGCGCCGTTTCTGGCGCATCAGAGCCATGAACCGCATTTTCACCAATTGAAGCACCAAATCGTTTTCTGATTGTTCCGTATTCAGCCTTTTTTGGATCAGTAGCACCCATTAAAGTGCGCCATGAAGTTATCGCATTTTCTTTTTCAAGAACCATGACAACCACCAATCCTGACGTAATAAACTGAACAAGTTCACCAAAAAATGATTTTGCTGCATGTACCGCATAAAACTGTTTTGCCAGTTTTTCGAAGATCAATCTCTTTTCAAGACGCACAATAGTAAAACCGTGATGTTCTATCATGTCGATGATGTTACCCGTATAAAGATGAGAAACCGCATCCGGTTTAATCATCGCAAATGTTCTTTCCACTATTGATTACCTTCTTCATCATCTTTGTTGTGCATCGCTGATTCAAGAGCCATTTGCAAGCTGCCCTTGATTCGAGATGGATGCTGCCCATATTTCGTATCGCGATCAGATCCTCGTTGTTCTCTTGGTGTCGAACTTCCTGGTCGACGCCTTGGCTGACGTGAATACTCATCGGAAGATGTTGCCGTAAGAAGCGAACTGAGACCTATTTTTTGATCATCTTGCGAAATATTCACAATACGAAAATCCGCACTTTGTCCAACCTTGTAAAAATCTTCAGCCTTTTTACCTTGCTCTTGGATAATTGTCGTGTTATGAATTAAACCTTCAACACCAGAAGCTAAACGAACAAAGGCGCCAAAATTAGTAATTTTGCTTATCTCGCCACGAACAATGTCGCCAATTCTATATAATTCGTTAATTCGATTCCATGGATTTTCTTCAAGCTGCTTGATACCCAACGAAATTTTCTTATTCGCTTTATCAATATTAAGAATTACTGCATCGACTTCTTGTCCAACTTTGTAGATCGATGACGGACTTTCAACATGCTCGGTCCACGATAAATCTGAAACGTGCACTAACCCATCAACACCTGACATCAACTGAACAAAAATTCCAAAATCGGTAATATTGCTGATCTTTCCATGAATTTTTTGGCCAATTTTAAATTGTTCATCAACCGTTTCCCAAGGATTTTTCTCAAGCTGTTTGATACTGAGCGACATTCGGCGATTTTCTTTATCAAGTGAAACAACTAAAACTTCAATCTCTTGTCCAACTTTGAATCGACTTGAAAGATTTGCGATACGATCGGTCCATGAAATTTCTGAAATATGCACAAGACCTTCAGCGTGAGGCGCAACCTCAACAAAAATTCCATAGTCAGTGATACTTGTAATCTTACCCTTTACGCGACTTCCAACCTTGAGCGTTTTTTCAACCTCTTCCCACGGATTTTTCTCTAATTGTTTAATACCAAGAGAGATTTTTTCCGTCGCTTTGTCAAAACTCAACACTTTAACAGTGATTTCTTGACCGAGTTTGAGCATTTCGCTTGGATGCATAATGCGACCCCACGTCATATCAGTAATATGAAGCAAGCCATCAATGCCACCGATGTCAATAAACGCACCATAATTGGTAATGTTTTTCACCGTGCCGCGAATTACTTCGCCTTCGCGCAATGTATCGAGAATCTTATGCCTATCTTCAGATCGTTGTTCGTGAAGATATTTTCTTCGAGAAACAATAACATTTCCACGCCGTTTGTTAATCTTTAGGATGCGCACAGTAACCGTTTTTCCAATGTATTGATCATAATCTGCCACCCGTTGAAGATCAATCTGGGAACCAGGTAAGAATGCAAGGATTCCACCAATATCAACACTCAGGCCACCTTTGACTTTACCAACAACAAGACCATCTATTGATTTACCCTCATTAAAGAGATTCGTGATCTCATTCCAAACGCGCATCGCCTTGGCTTTTTCATAAGAAAGAACAACTGAACCATCCGGACTTTCAATGTTTTCGATCAGGACCTCAATTTCATCCCCAATTTTCAGCTTTTTCAAATCAATTGCATTAAACTCGTATCGTGGAATAAGGCCTCGGGATTTATAATGAATATCAACAAGGATCCCATCGTTATCAATTGAAACAATCGTCCCCTTTACCAATTTCCCTTCTTGATATACCCCAGTCATCCCACTATAAAGGGAATCGAGTTCCTGCCTTTGTTCTTCACTCAAAGCAGTTTCTTCGGACAACGCAGCAACATACTTACCTTGTACAACACAAAAACTGTCTGGATTTATACGCTCTTTTGACATGTAACTTTCCTATAAAACGGTTGCCTTTTTAAATAATAAAAAGGGTAAAAACAAACTCATACCATCAAAAAGTATAACAAATATATCAATTTTGAAAAGCAATTTTTTCGCGTAAATACGTCAGCATGAGCCATTCATTTTTCCATACACTCATGTATAATTATTGCAAATTGAAATTAATATCTGTTACCATATACATAATTATATAATTATCACCCTTTATTCTCATGGAGAACTGTATGAATATGAAGTCAGCTGTATACATAAAACTCATCATTTTTGGCATATGTATGCTTATGATTAATGATGTCTGCGCAAAATCATCAATTGAACCTAATATTGGTAGAAAGGTTCAACCTGAAGCATTCGAAACTATCACCTCAAACCCTCGGTTCCTCGGTCAACAAGCACAAGAAAACAATGCTCAATTTTCCCGAGTTGCTAACCACAGCCCGCACAGCCGATTCATGCACATTAAAATTAATCCAAAAGCTGCGGCAAACGAAATTGATTTTTGGGTACGACAACTCTCTGAGCACGCACTATTTCTGCATCTTGGCCTTGAAGACAAAAAACTGAAAAAAGAAGCGTTGCGTCTTCATACAAAATTTGAACATTTCAGAAGAAAATTTAACGAAGAACATCGCGACATACATTTGATGAATTCAGTATTACCACTCATAGAAAAGGAACGAGAATTCAAAGTACAAGTATTAAATCGGTTAGAATCAGGTGAATGGCTTGGCTGGCTTTTTCCTCTGTTTGTGAACCACACCATCTTGGAACTCGATTATCTTGTCGACAAGCTGAATGGCGTTTCCTATGGCTTTCAGGAAGAATTGCAATTTTGGAACAGAATTAACAGCGAGCATGCCCTTTTTGCCTCGCATCTTTTAGATCCAAAAGAACGGACGCTGATGCTTGCGGCTGATGCAGCGGCACAGAAATTTAATCAGACCGGCGGAGAATACAATACAATGCTCCAACTATCCTTACGAGCAAGCAAAGAGCTTGATGCATTTAATAAAGAAGCACGGGCTGCAGGAAAGAACGTACAATCGGTTATCCATCCAGTACTCCTTGACCACGTTATTCGCGAGGGAGAACGCTCGATAGTAACATTAAGCGGATTTCCAGAATCATCCGAAGAAGAAGGAGAAATGGGTACCATGGAAATGGAATCTGATGAAATGCTCCAGATGGAACAACCTGAGCAATATCAAATGCAAGGATCTGAGCAATACCAGATGCAAGAGCCTGAGCAATATCAAATGCAAGAAATGGAACAACCTGGGCAATATCAAATGCAAGAAACCGAGCAATACCCGATGATGGAAGAAACTGAATAATTAAAAAAACTATCCCCTAAAAGAGCGTTTGTGTTTTACAACACAGCGCTCTTTTTTATGTAATCCACACAACAACCACCGCATAATCTTTTTCGTGACTGATGCTCAAAAAGATTTTCTCAACTCTATCATTTTGCTCTGAAAAGAACCGTCTTAATCGCTCCCAATCAACAATCATAAAAGGCAACCCAGAAACGTGTTTTTGTACATAACAGCAGGATAAGAACGTTAAAAAAGAAAGTGTGTGATTTGGGTTGTATTGTGTGAAAGCTTTAAAAAACGCCTCTTTTGCGGCAAAACGAACGGCAAAACGCTCTGCAGATCGTCCTGCGTCCTGCAAACAATAGGTGATCTCAACATTATGAAACACTCGTTGAAGCATTTTAATCGATTTTTTATGCCAGTCTTTAAAACGATGTACAGAGACTAAATCAATTCCCAAGCCGCGCATGCATCAAAACCTTATAGTTATGTATTTCATTATTACTATCATGTTTTTAAAAAGTTTTGACAAATTAGGCATTAAAATTTTGTTTTTTACCCGAAATTGATACGCTTTAAGAGACTATTTTTATATCTGTGATTTTTTCATGCTTCTCATCGTTTTGCTCTACTGTATTATTGCGCTTACCTTTGTTTTTGCAAAGGATGCCGTCCTGGTTTCCTCACCTGTTTTTTTCATTGCAATTCGAATGATACTCGCGGCGGGCCTGCTATTTTTATCTGAATATATCCAAAAAAGGAAAATCGCGTTACCCCAAAAATCTGATGCGTGGCTATTTTTAGTTGTCTCATTGCTTCATATCTATATTCCGTTCGTTGGAGAATTTTGGGCATTGCAATATCTTGATGCACTAAAAGTAAACTTTCTTTTTGCGCTCACGCCTTTTTTTGCAGTCACGATTGAGGCATTACACAACAAAAAATTACCCGCATTACGAACCGTTTCGGGAATTATCATTGGATTTTGTGCGCTCATATTTTTACTTATTATTAAAGACCAGGGATCACTTTTTACAACAATGGAATATCTGTCAACTTTATCACTGCCGGAATTTGTTCTCTTGTGTTCTGTGATCAGTGCAACAACTGCCTGGTTTTTTATTAAACAACTTACCAAAGAAAGATACACAATTGTCTCAATCAACGCATGGTGCATGCTATTCGGTGGATTATTGAGTTTCATGACGTCATATTTTTTTGAAGAGATACAAATTATTAACTACACAGAATTCGTGAAAAACTTATTTTTGCTCATTGTGCTTTCAAATGTTCTCTTTTATAACCTTTATGGAAAACTACTTCAAAAATACTCAATGACCTTACTGACAGCAACCGGATTTTTATCACCATTTTTTGGAATACTTTTTGAAGGAATTATCACGCGGACCATGCCAAATCATCTGTATTTTATATCACTGCTCTTTGTTGCGCTCGGACTGTATTTTGTTGCTAAAGACTCAAAATAATACAAACAGGATAATTATTTACAAACAACAAAAATCTTTACTATAATAACCATAGAAAATCATAAAGTCCGAGATTATTTTGCAATGAAAAAATTTTCTTTTATAGCAATATTATTATGTTTATCACTCCAAAATCATGGATCAATGATTTTAAAAACACCACGATATGTTATTTCTCGCATTGCATGGCAGTTGGAGAATGTAACAATAGAAATATCTCCTCAAGACAAATCCCCATTATTGCTTGAACCATTGTTTTCATATACATTTTTTTCTAAAGAACTTAATCGGACAACATCAATTAATACAGAACTGAAACACCTGGAAGATGAATTTGAGAAATTCAAGGCATTATTTGATATTTCCAATGATGAATGGAATCGTTTGATCAAATTTAGAAACAGCCGCCGATCAAAAAATATGATAAGAATTAAGGCATTGCAACAACCAAGAACATTCTTTATTCATAACCCATTAATAGCAACTGAGAGAATTGAAAGTTTAGAAAAAATATTTTCTTTGCTTGGATTAAACCTCTATGCATGCGATATTACGCTAGGAATCGGAAGAATACCTAGTTTTTTAAAAATTTTACCAACCAAAAGCTCATTTATTGGTCCAACAATTTATTTTGAAACAAAACCTTTTACAAAACCCGTATTACTCATGGATGTCAATTTCAGAAATTTATCAATTCATCAAAACGAATTTAGATTCTTTATTCCACGACTTATAGAAGAATTAATGAAGGTTCTCGCGGCATATAATGTTGATGATTACTATATTGAGCAAGTTGAAAATAAATATCTTCCGACAAAATTAAATGATCAAAAATACACATTGTCTTACAAAATAAAACGAAACATTCTCAACACACGAACAATATTAAACGAAGGAATTCGATCTTATATCGAAAAATTCTACGATAAATCATAATCAAAAACATATAAACATCAAAAAATGTCCATTTTTGAAAATTTTGTATAATAATTGATAATCAAATATTACGATAAAATTATGGATGTAAGAACATACAAGCAGCAATTACTGCAAGAGTTATATGAACCGTACCAAAAATGCATGATGTGCCCACTTGCCACACAAGGGCGAACTCAAGTTGTCTTTGGCGAAGGCGATCCTGACGCAAAACTTATGTTTATTGGAGAAGGCCCGGGAGCTGATGAGGATGCGCAAGGCAGACCATTTGTCGGACGATCTGGTAAATTGCTGACCAAAACATTGGAAAAAATTGGTATTTCCCGCGAATCGGTTTTTATCACGAATATCGTCAAATGCAGACCACCAAATAATAGAAAACCACTGCCAATCGAAAGCAAAACATGCAAATCGATCCTACTTATCAGACAAATTAAGATTATTCGTCCTCGTGTCATTTGCACCCTGGGCGCAAGCTCTCTTGAGGGATTGCTCGAAAAACCGGTATTTATCACCAAAATGCGCGGCACAGAAATTCCATTCGAATCAAGCATTATTATACCCGCCTACCACCCGGCGTATGTGTTACGAAATCCCGCAGTTTTTAATGATTTTTATTCTGATATTCAAATGGCGTATGAAATGTCTACGCCCGGATAAAAAAACTACTTAGCATTGACAGATAACATTTTTGCCTTTTTTTACGAAGTCCGTATTCTAAAGCATATATATCTATTAATTTCAAGGTTTTAAATATGAAAAAATCATTATTCATCGTGACACTTTTATTTGCAACATCGGCACAAACAAATCCGATTACAAATTGGTTTGCAGCAAACAAAACGGAAGACAAAAAAGTGGTTTCCGTTACCAATTTTGATAGAGTTTTTGCGGTTGTTAGCAAGTACCTTAATTATTTTGCTATACCACTCATTGCCTTGGATTATAACGGATTACAAAATCTTATTATGTTTGATCAATTGACTAGATTTGGCCAATTTAATATTACGGGAAGATCGAGGATGTTCTTTGGGTCTTATGTTATTCTTGGTCTATTGTACACAGCAATTACTAGTTTCTGGGTCTATAAAACCGCAAAAATATTCGATTATGCTGTACAAAACTCAAAAAAGGCCGAGGGGCCTCAAAAATCGGAAAATCCAGGAGCACCCGATATATCAATGCGACAAGCAATGTTTTTAGTTGTCGCATCACATACAGCTCTAAATGTTTTATGGCTAGCACGAATTGGGTTTAATTCTGCAGCACCTCGCTACTACTCTCGTGCGAGTTAAAAATCCGTGCTAAATACCAAAAAAGCGGCCATAAAAAGCCGCTTTTTTAATTACTCATTAATGAACCCGCTGTCATTATACCCGCCTACCACCCGGCGTATGTGTTGCGAAATCCCGCAGTTTTTAATGATTTTTATTCTGATATTCAAATGGCATATAAAAAATCATCGGAAAATGGCAAAATTTGACAAATTTGCTATTTCTGGGATACTGAAAAGGACTAAGATATTGAAAAATGAGGATACATATGACACATTATTTGAAACTTTTAACGTTTGCAATGCTTATAACTGCATTCTCTGCACACTGCAACACCGAAATTGAAGCACCACAACAGGAAAAATCTGAAAAACAAAAATCAAACGCGACTATTATAAAAAAACATATGATTTCGGCTATTTCAGAAATTTGCGGCTGGGCAAGTTTAATATCTGGCGTTGTCAGCATATCGGGAGCGGTTGAGTTCATTTTAGATGGAAGGCTTTCACGGAATCTGTACATTGCGCTTCCTTTAACAATTGTGCTCTCAAGGATTCCTCAATTATGCCGAGAACTGACAAATAACACAAATTAAATAATTTCTTAATAAATTGAGGGGAAAAATTATGATAAAAATAAAAAAATACGTAACAATTTTGACATTTACGCTTCTTGCAACATCGGCAATGACACATTGCTCAACAAATAATACATCAGAACAGCAAAACGGTAATGTAACCATCACGACAACAACTACGAGCGCGTTAAAGCTGACTAAGGAATATGTCTGTTCAACGTTGTCGGCTCTTTTTTCGCTTGGCTCAGTTTTTTTTGGCGGGAGAACATTTTTAGGATTTATAACCGCATTTTTATCTCAAGATAAGTTGTTTACTAATAAAATGCGTATAGAAGAAGTTAAGGCTGACTTTCTGATTGGCCTTCCGATATCAATTATCCTCTGGAAAACCGGAGATTTTCTCTCAAAATTAGCCAAAACATAAAAAATCTAAAAATCTCCGACTAAAAAAAGCGGCCGTAAAAAGCCGCTTTTTTAATTACTCATAAGCCGAATTCTGTTTTTATGCATATTTCTATGCATAAATGGCAACCATCTATCTAGGCGGTATACCCGCATGTTTAACCGGAATAAACAACCAACACATGCTGCTTTACCTTGCTCCACGTGGGGTTTGTCCTTACACAAAATTACTTTCGTATATCGTGCGCTCTTACCGCACATTTTCACCCTTACCGTCTCCGGCGGTTATTTTCTGTGACACTTTCCGTCAAAATCTTTCGATCTTGCCCTACGTTGCGTAACGCTCCGCAGGCACGTCGTTTATTAGGAGTTCGGACTTTCCTCACAAAAGTATCTTTTGCGCGATTGCCTTGTAATCACATTTAGTATAGCAAAAAAATTCCTATTCTCGGAAAAAATAAAAAATCTTGATATTCGTGTATCATCTATTTTAGAATGAATATATATTTCAATTTGGATAATTTTATGAAAAAACTCTTAGCAGTCCTTATCTTTCTACTTCGCACCGTATCATCTTTTACCATCCCATACGAAATCGGCGATTTTCCATCTGATACCCATCCCTGGAATCTCGAATTTATCAACAAAAGCAATAACCCTGTTCGATTCCGCATCGACAACCCTAGCGAAAGAACTGTAATTCTCGACGAAAAAATTCTTCCAATGCAACATTTACATGCAATGGTTTTGGAAGAATTTAAATACAATTTTGTGATAATTGATCAAAGCCTTACATCCCAATTAAAAGAAAGAAGTGCGACAATTTATAGAGGTAGGAAATTAGAAATCGATTACACAACAGATCGCATATATATGACAATGCCACCCTTCAAAAAAAGCGTGAATCTGGTTGGAAAATTTGAAGTTTCAGATAAAGCATCATCGGATCTATGGAATCCGAAAACTTTATGGAATTTCGAAATATATAATAAAACGGATCAACGAATAACCGTATCGGTACTCGATAAAAACACGCAACAATTCTTTGGTACACCAATTACCATTAATTCTTTTGAGAAATTACGTGGCATTGTTAATTTATCGAAAATCGAATTTATTCAAATTGAAAAAAATAAAAAGACGATAAATTACCTAATCAACCCAAAAAATAAAACAAGAACCATAGAAATAAGAAGCATATTTGTTACTGTGGATGAAAATGGTATGCGTCCGCAAACTGGCGTTTTATTAGGCATACCGGACACAATAGGAAAAGGCATGACCGATTCTTACATACCATTTCAAAAAGCAACAAATATTAAACAAGATGAAATACTACCGCAATAAATATATATTTCATTTCGGCAATAACACCTGTAAAGAAATATAATTGCCGATTTTTACATCAAATATGAGCATATACGGAATTCGTTTAATCGATTGTGGAACGGGCGGAAATGATCCTGACGCATCTTGTATAATGGTTTTGATCAACGAATCGAGAAATATATTTCCAGAGGTTTTACTGATTGCAATCTGTTTTAGTGATCCATCTTTGGAAAGCGACACGGCACAATGCAACGTATAGGTTTGTGATGCATAGGAGGAAAGTTTTTGTTGATTGATCCTTATTTGTGTCAAAACGCATTGAATCAGTTTTTCAAGAAACCGTATTTCCGTAATTTCAAGCGTTTTTTCGTTATTCACTTGTTGTTTTCTTTGGTTTGCATACGCCTGAAACCCTTGGGCAAGATTATTCAGCGACAACGGCTTTGGTGATTGTATTTTTGGTAATACCTCCACATGATTCTCAATCTTATTTGGCGTTTGATCAACAACTGGAGAATCATTTGTTTTTGGATCAGGTCTCACGATTTGATCTGCATCTTTCATTATCACTTCACGTGGTGCCTTTGGTACATAATGCATCAGCATATACATTGGCAAGAAAAATGGTTTCAGATACACATACAAAAGATAAAGCGGTGACATGAAAATGATAATTGCACCAAATAATGCTCTCCTTTTGTACTTCATCCGCCTCTTCTAAAGAATTATCGCGCGCTCCATCACGCAAAAATATAACGAATCAAAAGGTCATATTAATAGAAAATACCGTCGTTTGTGAGCGATATGCATTTCTTTGAGAAAATGGAAGCTGCACCGCAAGGCCAACACACAACCACGGCGCAAGATCATAATTAAATCCGACATTCATCAACTTCACCTTGAAACTGGTTACCTTTTCAAGAAATTTTGGCAAAAATGCCGGATCCTCATTTTTCAGCGTAATTTTATCCTCTTTGTGTTCGAGAATCACGTATTGCAGATAACAAGATAACTTATCAATAAAATGAATCGCGCTCATCTGAGCGGATAAATACGTACTCAACCCCGGTTTGATCGAAACATCGGTTGTAAAAGGAAATATTGTCGTTTGAAATTTACTTGTTGGCACAGGAACATTCTCAAAATCCCGTTCAGTAAAATGGGTTACACCACCATCAAAACCAACTGAAATTGTCTCAACAAAATCAAGATTAATTCCGGCATGAACACCAAACGCATTATGTCGATTATTACCAAAACCAATCCCAAACTGTTTACGGTAGTCACGTTCATGGCTCGGAGAAAAAACACCAAATGCTTCAATAAATGGAATGATATACAAATTCGGCCATTCGCTGCTCTCTTTTGGATTACAGTTAAATGCATGTCGCCAAAAAACCGAAACCTCCAAGTCCTCAAAGGACGATTTTATAAATTCGCCAACATCACGAGGCAACTGTTGCATAATGAGTGGAAACTGATCCATAAGAAATTTCTCGACCGTAGCAAATGTTACGTTTTCGTCATGTTGAGGTATGTTGTTTATGTTTTCTTCCGTTGTTAAGTCAACAAAGTCACGTGGTGTCTGTTGAATATTGGAAAATCTCCCTTTCAACGCAATACCAACATCCGCCCATCCGGCCTGAAAATCAAACGCAAAACCGCGTTTTCGGTATTTGAGTGGAAATGAAAAATAACCAAAAAGTTGTTTTGGATCTATATCATTTCCTCTGTTAATAACAAAATTTGGATCTGTAACTCCAAATAACTCTCGTCGCGCTTCGGTCAATGTCGGTGTCCATGTTGCACCTGCCGGCAATGGTCCATACAAAAGAGCGATCATTGATGTACGTCCCGTTAAATCACCAAGTTCGGTAATCGTGTTTGTGTCAGTAAGTGGATCAAATGTTTGTTCCCCTCTTACTGATTTTCCGCGATCTGCATTTTGTAAATAACCGCTAAACGTAATGCTCACTCGCTCATATTTTTCATCTGCCCACGGCTCATGACGATACGAAAGACGCTCTCCAAACTGGAGAAAATAATAGGGATCCAACGTACTGTACGTCGGAAATGGATCCACTTTTGATAAACTTGCATACGGGGCATACAATGGAGCACAAAAAAAATTGGAGATCCCAACAATAATGAGAATGTAAATATATTTTTGATCTCTGCTATACATGAAGATCCTCTTGCCTGGAAAGTATGGCCATTATATCAACTCAATTCGCGTTATCTCTAGATTTAAAATCTTTCATTATATTTGTTTACAGATAGTAAAATCTATTTAATAAAGGTACACAAAACCATAGAGTACTGTATAATTATATCTTGACAGAGAAATAAGTTAAACATTTTATGCAAAAGACATCGCACAAATTTTGCCTTTATTATCAGGCGCACGTCGATAAAAAAATGACTTGGTTTGTTGTAGCAACACTAAAAAGCCAAGAAAACATACAGTTCGATCGAACAATTGATGCTGAACGAAGTATCTTTGAGTTCTTTGTTCCAGAAAGCGTCGAAGAACAATTTCTTGTTGTGATACAAAAACTAATAGCAACCGGTTATGTATCAAATCTACAAAAAATGGAAAATCGCTTCGCTAAAGAAGATATCGTATAACGCGAGCCTTTAAAATAATCAACCGCTATTCTTCATTGTGCTTGGGGTTACCCGTTAAAAAGAAATTCCATACTCTTTCATTATATTCAGGATCATCTTCTGTTTTAATATGAATACCCTTATAACTATAACGAAAGTTTTTCTCTTCTCCCCCATTATAATCTTTTAAGTTTTTGAAAAATTGGTCATTCGTACTATTGCCCAGTATTTCATCATTGAGTGCCGGAGTATATAACGTCGGAACGTTCAGTTGATTATCCCATGTAACAAGTGCATCAACAGGTTCTTGTTGAGATGATCTATATTTTGTAAGAACTGGTCCCAAAACATACTTCATAGGTCGCCATGCAATCTTTGCCATAAATTGACTTGTTGCCTTCACGCTTTCAAGTGGCGCGCGAAACCAAAAGCCACCTAATCGTAGTTTCTCAATGATATGGTCTATTTGTGCTGGATTCATACGCAATTCACGTAAAAGTTCAGAATTTTGTTTCTTTTTGAATTGCGTTAAAAGCGCCCCAAAATGTGCAAGCACAGCGCCACCACGCGACTCCCCTACAACAAAAAATCTTTTATATTGGTCTTGATCCCATAAATAACGAAGTGCTAATAACACACGCAATACTTCGTCCATTCCGCCAAGACCTGTTGAAAGAACTTGTTTTTTTTCAACATCTTCAAGTTCAACAACATAAACGTGATCTGTGGGAAATAATTTTTCATGCTGTGCTGTTACCATCAACCGAGACGTATCGCCAACTCCTGGAATAAATAAAATAGCCGTATCTTGCAATAAATCTTTCTCTGGACGGAATTTGCCTTTTTGTACTGCTTGAGAAGCATCTTTATTCTTTGGTTCATTTTTTACTAAAAATGCCTGTGTTGTACGACCATTATAGATAAAACTGCCAACAGAAATTCTCTTTTCTTTATAATTGTCATTCCATGGAATATTGAGCGCATACCACGGAAGTTGTAATTTTTTTCGCGCAATTGCAATAATCGCAACGATAGGCAACAATGATCCAAAAGCTAACCCGGTGGCAAATATTTTCCATTCCCGTGGCGACGATAACAAAAGCGAGGAAGCTGATTGTTTTAACGAGGCAATGGAGATGCGAGAAAGAAATGTGCTTGATAAAGTATCGAAGGGCATTATTCCGCATACCAAAGCAAGCCAAACAAAAATTACGTTATTTTTTCTCATTCGTACGACCAAAACAAATCCTACCATAAGAATATCAGAACAAAATTCAAATTGTCAAAATCTCATTGCATTATTGATTCTTTTTAATGATTCTTCTTTTCCCAAAAACTCTATTAATTCAGGAATTGATGGCCCTTTTAGATTCCCCATAAGAATAAATCGCAAGAAATGATACACATCTTGCATTGAAATATCTTTGCCATCAACCTCTTTTTTAAGAGATTTCAAGGCACTTACCGGATCTTGGCATAATAATGCAGGATTTACCAGTAATCGTATCTGTTCAAATGCATCAGAAGATAAAAAACCGAGAATATCGTTCTTAGCAATCTGAGGTGCATGAAAGTAAAATCGAAATGATTCAACGGCATCCTGAATTGTTTTTAACTCAGGTTTCATTTTTTCAATTTTTCCACAAAGCATTTCATCATTGATTGTATCAACGAGTTCACCATATGTCTTTTTTAAAAATTCACGCACAAGCGGTAAAAGTGCCTTTGCGGATGTTCGTTGAATCCATTTATGATTTATCCATTCCAATTTTTTGCTATCATAAATAATTTTGCTGCCACCATGAATCGCTGAAAAATTAAAATACTCTATCAATTCAGGCATCGTCATAATTTCTTGTTTTGGAGAAGAACCAATAATACCAAGGTAGTTCACAATTGCTTCTGGCAAATATCCTGTATCCTTTAATTCACGAAGTGAGAACCCAAAATCACGCTTTGATAACTTTTTTCCGTCAACATTGCACAAAATAGGCATGTGCCAATAAAATGGTAGTCGTTTATCAAAAGCATCAAAAATCGCTGCCTGCAATGCAGTATTTGATAAATGATCTTCACCTCGAAATATATGCGTCATCTCCATGAGAAGATCATCGATCGCATTTGCAAAAATAAACGTAAAACTTCCATCCTGTCTTGTCAGCGGAAAATCAGAAAAATGTTCATATTCAAAGGTTACAATCCCACGAGCAATATCATTGATTTGAACACTTTTTTTAGAGTCCAAGGCAAAACGCCATATAAACGATGTCTTTTGATCTAAAAGTGTATCAATTTCTTCCAACGTTTTTTTTAAACATGCTTTATCATAACGGGGGGGAATTTTCAGCGCAATTTGCCTACTTCGTTTCTTTTCCAATTCCTCAATGGTACAAAAACAACGATATATCTTCCCTTTTTGCTCTAATTTCTGCAACATGTCCTGATAAATTTGAGTTCGTTCTGATTGAAAATACGGACCATAAGGACCATGATTATCAATACCTTCATCAAATTCAATCGACAACCATGCAAGATCGGATTTAATATGCACGGCACGCGGATCAAAATTTCGCTCCGCGTCCGTATCTTCTATCCGCAAAACACATATGCCATTTTTCTGGCGCGCAAAAAGAAAATTCAGCAACGCTGTTCGAACATTGCCAATATGCATCATACCGGTTGGAGCAGGAGCAAAACGAACGCGTATCACTGAATTATTCATAAAAAACCAATTATTTGAGCATATAAACTTATTGTAATTGAGAAAAAGATGGTCTGTCTAATTTTATCCTGCAACCACTGCACCTTTATACCAACGATAACCATATATCAAAAGGATCACTGCACAGCCCTTTTTTATAAACTCAATAAATTTTTTACCTGCTTCAACTCTTTTGAAAAATATACCAAACTTTCTTTATCTTGCTGTAATAAAAATTCTTTGAGCATGTCTTTTTTTTGATTATATATTTGTTCAATAAGGCAAATATCCAAAAACTGAAAAAATGTTAAAAAAGAATAAGGACTAAGAGTTTGTATTGCCCATTCAGAAAAGACGTTTTTTAATGCTTGCTCATAAGATAGAAATTCCACTGCAATTTCCTGTTGAATATTTTTAAATTTTTGATTCCCTTTTATAAACTCAATAATCTTTTCACTTGCTTCATAACTCTTAAAAAATTCATTGAATAATTTATGATAATACCTTCCTTTATTCTTTTTAAAAATCATACTCAATTCTTCCAAAGGTTCAAATGTATAATATTCTTTATCTCGTATATATTTATCTACTATATGCCTATGAAACAGTTCATAAAACACATCTATATTGTTCTTCAGTAGATCTAACACATCATTTCTAGCAGCAGAACAGTAATAAGAAGAATATATTTCACAAGAAAGGTAGTATTCACAGATATTTCTATACTGTTGTTTTTGAACCAAATCGCATGAAGTAAAATTTCTTAATGCGGTAATGTATATCGAAAAATCTTTATTTCTAAATAAGAAAGATAAAAACGTATTAATTTTAGGCGCGATATCTGATCTTTGATGTTTGTTAAATAGGTATTGCGTGTATAACTGATTGTCTATGATTACTTGACTCGTAATTTCAACGCTCGTATAGCTCTCTTCAAGAAACTTAAGAAAAGTATATGCCTCAAATTCAGATATAGGAAAGTTTGCATCAACAACGGGAGGAATTTTACTATTTTTTTCCTCTGAGTCAATAATCTCACCCGTCCACCAATGTAAATTACCTTTTCGTCGACAGCATCTTATCTCGAGAATATCAAGTGCTTGTTTGTGAAGTGTACCTGGCTGAGAAAACAACTCAAATTCTTTCCTTGCTTCCGCTGCGCTGTAAGTCGAGAGATGACGACAGGAATGTTTGATCCAAAATTGCATGTCCTTTTTTATTTGATTCTCAAAGGTATGGTTTTTAATGCCTTTACAAATGGTGCGATTGTTGAGTTGATCATGAAATGGTAGATATTTTGAAAAAAAGGTCTGTTCTGCCAATTCTTTTACAGAAATAACAGTATTTACAGAACTCAATGGCCCCTGATTATTTTCTTCAGTGAAAGACAACGCGATTGAGAGATATTTTAAAAAACGAGGCTGCTGCACCAGTTCTTCGATAGAAACGGCATTGTTTGTAAGAAGCGATCTCTGATTATGTCCTTCAGTACTTGCTTGTAAAAATGACATTGTAAAACAGAGTGCAAGCGTATAAAAAATCATTGTTTCCTCATATAATTATTACCATCCTCATTATATTGGATTTTATAAATTCAATAATCTTTTCATTTTCTCCAATTTTTTCGAAAAATATACTAAATCATCTCCGTTTTGCTGTGATAAAAATTCTTGTAGCTCATCCTTTTTTTGATTATATATTTCTCGAACAAGGTCAACATCGAAAGATTTAGAAAACGTCAAAAAAGAATAAGGACTGAGAGTTTGTATTGCCCACCCAGAAAAAGCGTTTTCTAATGCTTTTTCATAAGATAAAAATTCCACTGCAATTTCTTGTTGAATATTTTTAAATTTTGGATTCTCATTTATGAACTTAATAATCTTTTCACTCGCTTCATTGTTCTTAAAAAATTTATTAAATAATTTATGATAATATCTTCCTTTATCTTCTGGTTTTTTGAAAGCTGTACCGAATAAGCCGTCTCCCATAGAGGAGGCGCAACGGGCGAAGAAGCCGTCTCCCGCGAGTGAGCGGGTAAATGCATAATATCCCTTATCTTGTATATATTTATCTACTATATGCCTATGAAATAGTACATAAAACACGTCTATATTGTTCTTCAGTGTATCTAACATATTATTTTTAGCTTCAGCAGAAAGGGTAAACGCAGTATATTTTCCACAGATATTTCTATACTGTTGTTTTTGGACCAAATCGCATGAAATGAAATTTCTTAATGCAGCAATGTATATCGAAAAATCTTTATTTCTAAATAAGAAAGATAAAAACGTATTAACTTTAGGCGTGATATCCGATCTTTGATGCTTGTTCAATAGATATTGCGTGTATAACTGATTGTCTATGATTACTCGACTCGTACTTTCAACGTCAGGATAACTTTCTTCAAGAAATTTAAGAAAAGTATATGCCTCAAATTCAGATACGAGAAAGTTTACATCGACCATGGGAGAAGTTTTGCTATTTTTTCCCCCTGAGTCAATAATCTCCCCCATCTGTTTTAGACGACAGCATCCTACCAGCTCAGGGGTATTAAGCGCTTGTTGATGAAGCGTACCTGGCCGAGAAAACAGTTCAAATTCCTTCGAGTTATAGGCAGGGAGATGATAAGAATGCTCAATCCAGTATTGTATCTCTTTTTTAGTTTGATTCTCAAAAGAATGATTTTTAATGCTTTTACAAATGGTGCGATTGTTGAGTTGATCATGAAATGGTAGATATTTTGAAAAAAAGGTTTGTTCTACTAATTCTTTGATAAAAATAACAGTATTTACAGAACTCAATGGTACCCGATTATTTTTTTCAGTGAAGGACAACGCCATTGAGAGATATTCTAAAAAACGAGGCTGCTGCAGCTGCACCAGTTCTTCGATAGAAACGGCATTGCTTGCAAGATCAAGCGATCCCTGATTATTTCCTTCAGTACTTGCCTGTAAAAATGACATTGTAAAACAGAGTGCAAGCATATAAAAAATCATTGTTTCCCCATATAACGATCAATGACCTTATTATATGGAATTAAAAGTATTTTGCAATGTATATAGGACAATTTGAATAACATACTACATAATGGAATACACTGAAAGAAATTAATAAAAAGTATAAAAATCAAAAATATCTTTTGACAGAGTTATAAAACTTTTGGTAGGGTTTTGCCCATGCACACAGAAAGGAACACCGTACATGAAACGTTGCTTAAAAATCTCATTTGATATCTCAAACGCTCCTGAGGGTTTTTTATCTTTTGTACAAAAAAGTGCAAAGGAACTACGCATTGAAGGAACCGCTCAGGTTGTCGAATCTAAAACTCTCCGAATGGTTGTACAAGGTAAAAGTGAAAATGTTGAACAATTTGTTGATCTCATGCACGCAGGATACAAAGAATGGCTCCCCAGCAACATCACTGAAGAGCCATTCTTATCAAATCGCGATTATCGCGGAACATTCCGCATTATTGAGTAATTTTGACCGCTTTTTCTTTCTCTGATTCTTCATTCACCCAATCAATGAATCTTGATCGTAAAATTTTCTTCTTTGGGTCAAACCACCAGGTGGCTGATCCACGAACAAGACGGAATGTTCGAGTAAAACTTCCGTCATCTTGAGGAATAATTTCCACATGAAAATTCTTGAACAACCCTTTGGTTAACACTTCAAGCTCAGTCGGTTCAAAGACGTGCGTGGAGATAAGAAGGACCGCATTTTTATTTGCAGAAATTGATGTACCAAACTCAATAGTTTTTTGAGCAATCATATCATCAACCGTTCCACTGAGTATTTCATCAATAAGTAGCAACACTTTATTTGAACTGCTACTTTCATTGATCGCATTCTTAAAATTTTCAAGATCATTTTTTTGTTTTTTAAATTTTGATAAACCTTTTGATACATCACCAACCGGATCGAGACATGTTCCAATTTGATCAAATAACGTCAACGAACAGGAGCGCGCAGGGACAATGGTCAAAGCGTGCCCAAGATATACAATAAGCCCGACCGTCTTAAGACCAATCGACTTACCGCTCCAATTTGGACCGGTAATAACCATATGCTGTGTATCACTGGTCACACCAAGATGAATATCCTGTTTAATCGATTTACCAAAAAGTAATGGGTGCCACGCGTCTTTGCTTTCAATAATAGCACCATCTTCGGTATCAATATAATTAACAAATGAAAATGGATGATCAGAACTCTGACATTCACGGTATACCTGTGCAATAGACATGTATGTATCAAGCTCTGCGATATAATTTGTGAGCGGCATAAACAACTCAAAATGATCATTCATTAATTTGTGAGCATGCATGACACGTCCATGATAAAATAAAAATGTTGCTTGTTCTTCAAGTGTCTTTGTATCAAGCGTGGATACAATTTCTCCAAAATGTTCATTTGAAAGTACTTCAGTAATATTGGGTAATATGTTGGTAAAAAGACCATATTCCTTTTGTACCTGTAAAATTGTTTGGAGTGCATCAACATATTTTCTCACCTTGCAACAATGCTGCTGCATAAGAGATATATAACTCATAAAAGCATTCAATACATTTTTTGAGGCATCCAAGTTCTGATACAAATAAAAATCCCAAAAGATGGTCGGTATAATGGCCGAAAAAAAGGAGGTTGCAGCACCAAGACGAGTCCTGTTAACCTGGTACAAAACATAACGAATAGAATGCCATATCTTTGATTTTCCCGACTCAAAAATCGGTGGTTCATCCTGTCTGAGATAATCGAAAAAATCACGCGGATATGCACTCACAAGTGCCTGCCCACCTTGTTTTGAAGTAAGCGGTGCTCCGTGTGTATCGATATTGCGCCATGGCGAATGTTGCTTGAATAGTTCTCCCACGGCTCCATAAGTAAAAATTTTCGTATTTATTTTATAAGAGGACTCGAAAGTTTTTTGATACAATTCCCAAGCGAGCTGTTTTCCTCCCACTGCACCAAAAATTGGAAGGAATGATGAAATCAACTTAAAGAAAAACCATCCTTGTTGTGTTGCAGAATTAAAGTTAGTAACCGAGCGTATACCTGGAGTAGTACTGTAGAGCGAATTAAGCATCTTGAGAAAGTCATTGTTTTCTCGTCTAAAATACGTAAAAATCGCCTGTTCTGTTTCAGCAATATCGGACAGTGCTTTCTGAATTTTTTCAAAGGCTTCTTGTTCATCAACGAGCCGCTTTATAAAATGCTGTCGATCCAACAAAGTCCTTTTATCATTAACAGGATTCATTAAAAAAAGTTGTAGACTGAACCCACCTTTTACCGTTTTAGTTCGATCCCACACCTGAAGAAATGCGCCAATCTCCAACTCTGAAACTATTGTCTTTCTATCAATTTTTACATACCGCTCAGTCGGATTGGACAAAATGTTTATGTTATTACATAAAATAATAACCAAGCACAGCACGACATTATTTTTAAGAATGTTTTTTTTCATCATGTTCCTTCTTGGGCAAAAGGGGCAGTAATGCCATTTATTTCCCGAAAATAGTATTATTTACTATTATAAATGAAATATTCTAATACACAAGAACCAATATTTTATTTTCAAGTAGAAACATTTTTTATTTAAAAAGACCTTCCAAAACTGAGATACCAGGCATAACGACGCTCGTCTTTATGCGTTAATTTCCATTTCCAGCCTATATCAAAACGAAGGGGACCAAAAGGGGTATCAAATCGCACGCCAAACCCGCTCGTATGCAAAGGAAGCATCGCGTGAACTGTCTCAATATTATCGGCAAGTGCCCCAATATCGTGAAATAATGCACAGGTCACGTACGATATAATGGTTTTTCGAAGCTCGGTGTTAATATTGGCCATAATTTTGCCCCCTCGGGGGATATGTACTACTTTTCCTGAATCATCAATAAGCGGACTTGTCGGGGGGAATAAGTCTGCTTCGTACCCACGCACAGAATGTGACCCGCCAAGATAAAAACGTTCCATTGGCGAAATCTTAGGAAAGTCTTTATGAAATAAATATCCAAGACGAAATCGAAGACCAAGAACACACGTATATAAAGGAACAAAAAATGTCTGCTCACATAAAAGTTTTGCAAAATAGCGAGTTTTGTCATGAAACGGCATCATAAACTTTAAAGAAAACAGTGAAGACGTTCCACGTGTTGGATATATTTTCTCGTCCAAAAAATCAAACAAACAATTTGTCTCGAAAAAAAGATAGGGAATTTCCTTCCCAAGGAGATGCTGATCAAAATTGATTAATACTGCAATCGCATCGGCATATTTTCTATTTTTTATCGTTGTTTTCTGAGCTTCAAAACCGCAAGACATATTCATGTATGAACTATTTTTCGTGGCACAAAGAGCACAAAGAAACCCATCTCGTCCAACAGTATATATATTTTTTGGATATCCGATCACACCCGGCTGATCATAGCGCATGTGATAACCTTGCAACTTTACGCTCCATATCTGTGAAAATGGTGACTGTATATGTTTTGGAAGAACCACAGGAATATTGTAGGAAAGAACAATTTCACGATGGCTACCTGCAAAATCGGCGTCAAATTGCAACACGTCAGCACACTTTAGGCGATTTTTTGCAATAAAGGAACCCCCCATTTTATACGTTATACCGCCAAACGACTGATAATCCTGAATATATTGCAATTCAGTTCCGACACGTAATCGCACTTCAAAAGGATCATCGGGAACAAGCCTCAAAAATAGTTCGCGATTTTCATTCATGGTGTACAATTCTGGATATAACTCTATGTGTTCGTACATAGATAATTTCTGGAGATTCTCCAATGACTGTTGAATAAGGTTTTGTTGCCACAAAGTACCTGTTTGGAACGTTATGTTTTTTAATATTTGGCTAAACGACACAATCGGATTACCCAATATAATCAGTTTTCCAAAATGCACCTGTTTGCCCGTTGTAACTTGCCACAACAATAGTGTCTTATCCCCTTGCAGTCTCACCTCAGGATGCACCACGGTGTGCAGATAACCAGCATTATGCAAAATAAACAAAATTTGTTCTCTTTGTTTTGCGAGCATACTCACGTGAACAAGGGTTCGCTTTTCTGGTCTAAAAAAAATTGAGGGAATATCGATAACATCTTGATCAAGTTTTACAACAATATCATCGACATATATCTGCTTACCACCATCAATTGAGATGTGCACAACGACAGTATCATCCTTTTGTGCTTCATATCTATATTCAACAAGCTTGGCCCCCAAAAACCCATCACTGATGAGTTCATTAATGCAGCGCTCAAGTGTTTTTGTAATAGTATGTTCATCTACGAATCTGCCGACAAGACGTTGTAACACAAAATCCTGATATTTCGTTTTACAACCATCCAATGTATTCATCCAAGAAAAAAAAACATTTGAAACAACTGGTTGATTTCGCTCAATGATGTCATATCGCGTTTCAAAATCACTATTATTCTGTAGTATTGAGACATGAAGAAAACCGTGGGACATATATAATGACAAAAGTTCTTCGCGTACAATGTCAGCAGTAATGCAGCGTTCATTTTTGAAAACAGTACGAATGTGCTCAAATAGCTGCTTTGTAGAAAAAAAATCATTCCCTTGAAACAAAATTCTATTCTGATACGCACTTTCTAATGATATACGTAAAGAAACGGCGTGCTGTTCTTTTTGTACAATCTCCTCGCATAGTACTTTAGAGCATAAAAACCCTTTGAGACACAGTTGCTCCATAAACAGAGAAAGAGCTTTGTTCATTCGTTCATGCGCATGCTCCTGATGGAAAAGTTTCGACGCACAATACACGTTAAATAATTCTGAAATGAGTACCTTGTGTTCATCAAATAATTGATCAAGACAAAGTTGTATCGAATCGATTATAAATCTTTTTTTAAGATTTATATGAAGCACGATTGTGACATACTTTTGACCATGATCATATATAATTTCATCTTGAACCAACGCATCACAGTACCCTATCGAATGCAGATGCGATTGAATAGCAGATAGCCCCTGTTTATGTTTTTCTGCTTCAAACGGTTCGAATTTTTGACATTGGTACAGCCGCTTGTAAGAATCAACATCATGCCATATACCGCCAATCTTTATTTGTTTAATAAGATATTTTCCAATAACCCGCACAAAAAGGTCTATTCCTGTTTGGGATGTTACCGGGTCAATTTCAATAGAAAAAAAACGATCTTTTTTGGCACATTGTTCCATACCGGACAAAACAGCTTCCCGTGTTACCATTTCCTGCGCTCTAATGTTCATCAAGTAACACAGTTCTTCTTTATCACAGGCAACATCAGATTCTATCTGAATCATTGAAAGAAAAAATGTGTCCGGAAGCAAAGCGCGTAACATAACGTGATCAACAACACCGTTTTCAAGGACTGTCACGTATGCTCGGTTTTGTTGCTCAGCATGGTAACAATCGATACAATAAAAAATAAAAAATGTGCCCCACAAAAATAACAACCGAATATAAAACAGCATGGCAGTAGGTTGTAAAAAATGAATACTATTATTTTAAATCGAAAAAAGCCTGATGACCAGCAAATAAGACTCGTACCAGCGATTGTTTCATTATAATTTATGATTAAATCAAAAAAACAATGCGATTTTTATACAGGATCAAGGCGCTTCATGACACCACGTCTCAAGAAATAGATATTGATAATACTACTTGCAAGCAGCATGCCAACAGATATAGGCAATGGAAGGTATTGCCCACTCAAAAGGGACACGCGAAAACCTTCCGCTAAATAGGTCAGTGGATTCAAAAGCCCAATATATGCCAGAAATGGAAAAAAAGAATAAATTTGGTACCATGTCGCATTAATGGCCCCAAAGGTAAACATAGGCAACACACGTCGTGGCCATAAATTACTTTCCATCCATGAATGGGAATAACGAAACACAACAGAAAGAAAAAAGGTAGCAATAAATAAAAGTGATGCACAATAATGAAGAAAAAATGAACCCCAATGTGGAGAAACGTTATTTACTACGGTGGAGAAAAAATACGTTCCAATAATCATGAATGGTAATGAGATAACACAAAGTTCCGCCATGAACGTCAGCCCAAACATAATAAAGATCCATCCCCAATGAATTGGAAGCGTCAGGTAATAATAAATGAACCGATTATTTAATACGTCGATACGAACTCGCGAACAAAACGTATCACCTTGAAGAAGTAATAAAAGAATAAACGTATCAGAAACAAAAAAGGGTGCTAAATAATCCAAATTAATGTTAAACATTGGAAAAATACGCGAGATTAAAAAGGCGTCGGCAATCAACACGACCAAACCGTCAATAAAAAGCGGATATAATCTTTTTCTGATATCCAACAAATTGCGCTGCATAAGACGACAAAAAATACGAAAAGAATATATTGAAAAAAATTGATGTAACTTAACGCTCTTCATTGTGTTCTTCCTGTTCCTCAACAAGCGCTAAAAACGCATCTTCAAGCTTTTCTACATCATATTTATGCTTGATACCATGCACTGTTTCGAGCATAACAATCGCCCCACGATGCAAAACACAAACACGATCGGACAAAAATTCGGATTCTTCAAGATAATGCGTCGTCAAAATAATGGTGATTCCCGTTTTTTTTAATTCACTGATTTGATTCCATAATCCACGACGAACATCAGGATCAAGCGCAACGGTCGGTTCATCTAAAATGATAATTTCTGGTTCGTGAATGAGTGCGCGAGCAATTAAAACACGTTGTTGATTGCCACCCGACAACATATCGATAGAATAATAGGCAAATCGACTCAGGCCAAATTGCTCAAATAATTGATCGACACGATCTTTGATAACATGTTCTTCAAGCAAAAAGTAGCGTCCTGCAAACAACAAGTTTTCGTATACATTTAATAATGGGTCAAGATTTTGCTTTTGCGGGCAAAACCCTAAACGTTTTCTGTATACTACAATGTCGTTATAAATAGAATTACCACGAAAAAACACATCACCCGATGTTGGAGGATGAAGCGTCGCAAGGATTGAGGAAAGTGTCGTTTTTCCCGCTCCATTCACACCAAGAAGACTAAACACCTCACCTCGATTAATAACAAGGTTAATGTCCCGCAATGCAGCAATCGGCTTTTGTGTTTTCGGATGAAGATACACTTTAGATAATTTTTTAATTTCAAGAAAATGTTGTTTTGGCATCGTACACATCCTATTTCTACTTTCCTAATAGTACGATTTTTTTGAGAAAATCACAAGCGGTCACGCAATAATCACTATCTCATTATAAACCCCTTATTTCTTCTCTTTCTGTCCTACAACCTCACAGTTTACATTTTTTCGATTTAACTATACCCTCTAATAAGAAAATCCTGATTTGCGATTTAAAAAAATTGACAAATATGATAATTCCTGTAGAATTATGATAGAACAATACTAAAAGGAAACTTTTTATGAACATAATACGATTATCAGGCCTTTTATTCCTGATTCTTTCCCAAAATCAATTTGTTTTTTCTATGAAAGGGCCGTTTTCCAATATTTTGGCAAAGGTCTACTCTGTTAAGTTAAATATGTATGAAAAGGGTATTGCCAAAACACCAAAAGGAAACCTGAATTTTCTGAGTAACCTTTACCAATCCTATACGAAACGTATCCAGGATGAGAGAAAAACAATGAGCGATGGACAGAGCATCAAAATTGAAAGTTCTCGTCGGATTATAGCCCCTCGTCAATTTATAGAAAAAAACTATAATACTAAACCTTCCAAGCAGCTGATTTCTCATTCCTCGGCCCCTACAGTGACCATAAATTCTAAAGATATTATTGGATTTGAGGATTGCATGAAAGAAAAAATTAAAAAACTAATGGATCAACAACTTTATATATCACGTGCGATGTACAAGCAGAATTTGGTTAACGCATCAAAAAAGGTTACAGAATCAAAATACTTTGGACACAGTTTTAACGGATTTTGAGTAAAAAAAGTTTTCACATTTTTTCGATTTAACCATACTCTCTAATAAGATAATCCTGATTTACGATTTTTAAAAAATTGACGAATATGATATTTATTGTAGAATTATGATAGAACAATACTAAAAGGAAACTTTTTATGAACATAATACGATTATCGGGCTTTTTATTCCTGATTCTTTCCCAAAATCAATTTGTTTTTGCTATGAAAGGGCCGTTTTCCAATATTTTGGCAAAGGTCTACTCTGTTAAGTTAAATATGTATGAAAAGGGTATTGCCAAAACACCAAAAGGAAACCTGAATTTTCTGAGTAACCTTTACCAATCCTA